>LLEN01000097.1_pt1 | contig 19104 bp, 22 predicted proteins | sample 595881 | NCBI WGS metagenome assembly LLEN01 (sample SAMN02919314, study PRJNA255460) | bioreactor metagenome | biome: chemostat; feature: culture 2012_10.3; material: sediment; isolation source: day86 10degC chemostat 2012 inoculated with Wadden Sea sediment taken from... | place: Germany: Bremen ...
CGCATCGAGCCAAGGCGAGAGGCCATTGCCCGCCGTCAGGTGCCCGACTGCTCCTTGCTCCCGTAGGGTGACCATGCCGCGAAAGGAATGACTAATGAAAAAAAATTACGCGTTTTTGTGATGGTAATTGCTGTACTCGCCGTCGTATCGGGCCAGACCGCCCATGCTAATCCAAACGGTTACACCCAGGATGAACTTCATGCCCTGCAGCAACGGGAGAAGCAAATACCGGCTAACGGCTCCCCTCAGCCGATGGGCTACAGCGAAAATGAACTACGTGCCTGCAGCAACGTGAAATCCAGGTCCAGTCGACAGTAAATGCGCCACTGCTCGATCTCGATACGCTGTGGCAGAAAGCCAGAGCATTTGAAACCGAAACCCTGGCCATGCAGCAGGACGCGCTGTCTCCAATCCTGAAACAGGCCGAGATCAGCAACAATCCCAACAGCACCCCGAAGGGGGTGATCGTCTTTGCCTCGCTGACCATGCCCGAGACATCACTGCGCCAGCTGATGATACAGAGTGCCGAACTCCAGGTCCCGATCGTCATTCGCGGTGTCCTCCCCGGCGCTTCGCCGCGACCGTGGCCGCCATTCAACGCCTGGTTCAGCCAGACCAAAAGACAGCCATCAACAGTGGTGTCGCCATCAATCCCTTATGGTTCAAGCAGCTGAACATACAACACGTACCTGCCTTTGCAGCAATACGTCCGGGCACCTGCCTGCCCAAGCAGCCCTGCAGCGACAGTGATTTCGATGTCATCTACGGCAACCTTTCCCTTTATGATGCCCTGGCCACCCTGGCCCGTGACGGCGAAGTACCCGATGTCGCACGTCGCGTATTAGCCAGGAGGCACTGACATGCGTAGCCATATCGTGAGACTGCTACTGTTCATCACCATCAGTCCGGTCGTCATCGCCGACCAGGGCCAGCACTACCAGGACAATGTCAACTGGGCCAAGCAGGCCGACGGCCTTATCCGCAACCAGTCAGGTTACAGCGGTTTCAGCGCCGACGAACTGTGCAAGGACGCGGCCTGCCGCCAGGGCCTTGCCAACCCCGAGCAAACACGCTACCGCAACGACGCCACCGCCATGGAGAGCGCCAAGACGGCAGCCATGGCGACCGATGAAAAAGCCCAGGCCGTCACCACGAATTTCAACAAGGGCCGACCGACCATCGATCCGAAGGATCCCACCTGGCCATCGCCACGGGAATACAAAACAACGCCTACAACATCAGCCACGGCCTCAGCGACAAGTACACCGACTGCTCCGGCAGCGGCAAGCAGTGTGTCACCGATGTCACCCACCATGCTTGCCAGACCCTGCGTACCGAGCCTTTAACATGCTTTCAAACGGCAACCTACAGCACGCATTATGACCGCTGGGTCTCCCCAACCTACGGGTCTGAGTATCTTCTTAACCGCTCAAGTACAATGGTCCCCGGGTTGCCAGCCAATGCCGTTACCTTAGGCAGTATTACCATTACATATGAACTTGTGAACACTGCCGATGCAACATCCGCTCATTGCCGTCTGGGGGATACTAAAAATGTTCCCGCAACCTTGTGGGTCAACGGCCGGGGCTACGCCGCAACGGGCATACAAAGATGTGTCAACTACCGCGACGGCAAGGACCGAAGGATCGGCTGGGGAAGTCCCAATCTCATTGCTCAGACAGTGCCTATAAACGCCAAACCGGCCGGAAACATTTCTATCGGGTGGGTTACAATACCAATAAATATTATATAAAAGCTTCTCTACGCCTTAACTACCTAGAGCGCCACGTCACCACCAAGTGGACAAACAGCTGTGCCCAGAACCCCGAAACCGCGGCATGCGGCCTCAAGGCCAATACGTGTATCGAAGGAGCGGTACCCGGATGGTTGCCGGTGTTCCGGTTTACCAGCCTTGCTGGAAATACAAAAAAAACCTACCAGTGCGGTCAGGGCGAGGTCGATACCTGCAAGCAATATGATGCCTGCAAGCAGACCGACAACCAGTGTGACAAATCCGTCAACGGACAGTGCATAAAATGGAACAAGAAATTTACCTGCGAGTTAGAAACATGCAGCGAAACCACTCTGATTTGTGGCGAGCAATCCTACTGCCTCGACGGGGAATGCTTTGCACCTACCGGCACAACCAACAACGAGTTCAACCAGGCCGCCTCGGCCCTAGCCGCCCTCGGAGAGGCCGCCAAGGGACTCGGGGACCCGCCAAAGATCTTTACCGGTAAACCTATGGAATGCTCCAAAAAAAGCCCTCGGCTTCAACAACTGCTGCAAGGACGGCGGCTGGGGCGGCGATATCGGGCTGGCCAAGTGCGATGCCGAGGAAAAGGCACTCGCCAAGGCCAAGGAAAAAAAACTGACCATCGGCCTGGGTGAATACTGCGCCGAGAAAGTGCTAGGCGCCTGTATACGGAAAAAGAAAACCTACTGTGTGTTCGACAGCAAGCTGGCCCGCATCGTCCAGGAGCAGGGCAGACCGCAGATAGGGATGACCTTCGGCAGCGCCGAGAACCCGGACTGCGGAGCCATTACCCCCGAGCAGATGGCGAAGATGGACTTCAGCAACATCGACTTCTCGGACTTCTACACCGACTTGCACAACACCATGACCCTGCCTGACAGCGGTCAAATCCAGCAACGTATCGAACAAAAAAAATGAAGGAGAAACAGTAATGCGCCGGCTAACCGTTACCCTCCCTGGTGCCTGGCCTCTCTACTGGCCACTTCCATCGTACAGGCTGAGCAGCCCGCAGGGTGGAAATGGTACAACGAACCTGCCGTCAAGGTAAAAAAAAGCGCTCACCCCACCACCGCCAGCACCGGCGGTGACAGTAACACGTACCCTGACGCCGACCGAGCAGATGGACTGGTTCCACCGCTACCACAAGGACGCCACGAACGACGCGGCCATCAACAGCAAGGACAATAAGAAAGTCGAGAAGGTCCAGTTGCTCAACAAGTTCCTCTACGACAAGTCGTCGGAGTTCGGCATGACAATGCAGGAGAACCTGCTGCTCAACCCGTCACTGTCCTATACCAAGGATCGGCCGACCGAGCAGGCCGCCCGTTCGACCTACCTGCAGATGGAACGGGAAAAGAAAATCCGCGCCGTCCGCGAACTGGCCGAGGCCGGATGGGGATTGTTTTTTTTGTCTATAAGGGCCATAACCCACTGGCCAGGAAACTGGCGCCGTCAGTGCAGCAGTTTGCCGATACTCACGGTATCGAGGTACTGGGCGTGAGTTTGGACGCCAGCCGCTGGCCAGCATTCACCAAAACCGCGAAAACGACAATCGGCTATCGGTGCCGTTTACTCCGGCGCTGGTACTGGTCCATCCCGACACCGGCGCAATGAAGCCCCTTGCCTACGGCTTCATTGCCCAGGAAGACCTACTTGGCCGTTTCCTCAACGTGGCCACCGACTTTGCCCCCGACTTTTAAGGATCCGACATGAACCGCTTTATTACCATTTTTCTGCTCATCGCGTCTTCACTGTTCACCCCGGCCAGTGCGGCACAGACAAACAGCCACCCCAGCTACAATCCGAGCGAATATGCCATCGTGTTTTTCTTCAGCTCAAGCTGTAACTACTGTCACCTGTTCGCCCCGACACTCAGGCAGTTCGAACAGCAGACAGGTCTCTTTACCTATGCCTTCTCCATGGACGGCAAGGGTATGGCCGGTTATGAGGTGCCGATCCCGGTTACCAAAGAAACCTATGAGGAGTTTTTCAAGGGAACCCCTGACGAGCGCTTGCCCGCAACGTTCTTAATCAACGTCAACAGCCGAAAATTTGCCCGCATGACTGCCGGCAACGTGTCCCTGCAGGGATTGCATGAAACATACACGAAAATTCGCCGCGACCCGGCCGTTATCGAGGCCCTCCGACCATGAAAAGAACCCTGCTCGCCACGGCGCTGCTCGTGGCCACCTTTACCAGCCGTGCCGATGTCAACGGCTCGCTGGGTAGTTTCTTCGACGGTCTCGGCTATGCCAACGTGACCAACCCGTCATCTTTCAAGGGCCAGACGGCCAACTACTATTCAGGCGGCAGCCTGTTTGTCCGGACCCCGGTGACCAATGCCCAATTGGTGAGTATGACGGTGCCCAAAATCAGTGCCGGCTGTGGCGGTATCGACATGTTCATGGGAGGCTTCTCTCACATCAACTCCAGCCAAATTACACAGTTGGCAAGAGCATCGTCGCCAATGCACTCCCCTTCGGCGTCGATTTGGCCCTGCAGACCTGGGCACCGCAAATCAAGCAGATCCGCGACAACCTCCAGGCGATTGCCGATAAGTACCTCAACCAGTCCATTAATTCATGTGAAACGGCCCAGGCCGGCGTTTCCGCCCTGGCCGGCTTTGCCGGGGTGGGCAGCCAGAAGTATATCTGCGCGACCATGGGGACCCAGAACAACGCGTTTGCAGACTGGGTCGCCGGACAACAGGAATGCGGTGCCGGCGGGCAGGCCGATACCCAGCTGAACAAGGCCAAAGCCGATCCGGCGCTCAAGGACATGGTACGGAAAAGCCATAATATCGTCTGGTCCGCCATCATGAAGAACAGCTTCCTGGCCAGCGATACTGATCTGGCCCAGTTCCTGATGTCGATATCGGGCACCTATATCTATGATGCCAACGGCAAGCCGAAATACTACAGCTCGTTGCTGGCCCACAATAACAACCTTATCCAGTCTTTGCTGATGGGCGGCAAGGCCAACAGTTATGCGTGTGATGTCAAGGCCGCTGACCAGTGCCTGGGGCCTACCCACAAAGAAATCACTATCAGCCAGGCCAAAAGCTGCAGCATCGGATTTATCTCATTCTGCAAAGTATGGCCAACAAGCTTACTAGTGATACCCCGCTGACAGCAGACGAGGAATCGTTCCTCGAATATACCTCCATGCCGGTACTGACGTTCATGCGTGATGCTCTCGAAACCGGTCAGTTACCCAATATCGCCGCCTACTCCACGGCCATCAGTGTGCAGTTTGTGACAATTTATCTGCGTAACATGCTGACGATTGTCAAAGACTCCCTTGCGGTAACCAACAACGACCCCAAGGACATCATTCGTATCGAGAACGGTATTGTTGAGGCCAACCGTTATCTCGACGGACTGGAAAGCAAGGCCATGGCGGCCATTGTCGCCGAGCAACAGCTCATTGAGCAAAACCGCGCTTTCCGACGCCAGGTCGAGGGAGAACTCTCAGCCCGCGCGCGCGCCAACCTACAGTTCGGGAGCTAACCATGACACTCGAAGTCTATACCTACAGTAATGGTGATGTGGCAAATAACGTATTCAATGCTATCGCCACCTTCTTTGCCACTGACAGCTTTGCCAGCATGCTGCAAATCTGCGCTATGTTCGCCGTCCTCGCGACGGCATGTCACTTTTTCTTCACCCGCGACACCAACGCCATCCCCAAGTGGGCGGCGGTTTACCTGCTGGTTCCGCTGCTGCTGGTCAATACCAAGACCGGCATCCAGATCATCGACCTGACCGACCCGACCGGCCACTATGCAGTGGCCAATGTCCCGATGATCGTTGCCGGCCCGACCCACCTGTCATCAGTCTACATGTACGGTGTAACCAAAAGCGTAGAAGATATTTTCCATGCGCCCAGCGACGAACAATACAGCAAGACCGGCATGATGTTCGGTGCCAAGCTATACCAGATTTCGCGCCAAAGCCGGGTGGAAGACTCGCAGCTCAAGGGAGACTGGCTGCACTACATGCAGAGCTGTATCCGTGGGGATATCAACCTAAACCAGAAATATACCTGGGAGCAGTTGGCCAACGCCGCTGATATCTTCGCGTTTCTGGCCAACAACAACCCGTCCCCATTAAGGCGGATCCAGATGGGGCCGAACGACTTTCCGACCTGCAAGGAGGCTCTGCCAAGACTCAAGGCCAAGTTCGATACCGATGCCCAGCAGGCACTGTCACTAATGGCCCACAAGCTCTACGCCAACAAGGCGGCAACCAGCCAGACCCAGTTTACCTCGGGACTGCAGGGCAGCTATGCCAAGTATGCCAATATCAGCCGTACCGCCTCGCAGATCACCACCCAGAACATGGCCATCAACGCCATCCGCAGCGGCCTGGCAGACGGGGCCGCGACCAGCGGCAACAGTGCGGCGGCCTTCAACTATGCCTACACCCAGAACAAGATGCAGACCACCTCGATGTGGGCAGGCATGGCCCTTCAGGCACGCGAGTTCCTGCCTATGATGCAGTCGATCCTTTTCCTCCTGTTCGGTTGCGTGTCGTTCCTGGTCGTGGCACTGGCGATGCTGCCCGGCCTGACAAAGCTCGTATTGACCAACTACGCGAAAGGTTTTGTGTACCTGGGCACCTGGCCGGTCGTATTTGCATTCATCAACTTCATCATGACCACCCGCCTCTCACTGAACACCGCAGCGGTAGCTGACATCTACAGCGGGATCACTCTGAGCAACGTCGACGCCATGGCTGAAATGCACTCGCGCTACGCGGCAATGACCGGCTTCCTGATGATGAGTGTACCTATGATTGTCGGTTTCATCGTCAAGGGCGGCGCCTCGGTCATGGGCAGCATGTCACACCAGTTCGCGGGTATGATGAACAGCGTCAACAGCCGGACCTCGGCCAGTGCGGCCAGCGGCGACATCAACCTCGGCAACGGCCAGGTCGACAACTTCTCGTTCAACAATATGAACGGCAACAAGACCGACACCTCGGCCCTGCAACGTACCCACGGCGTCACAACACAGGATGCCAACGGCGGCATGACGACCGACTACGGCAACGGCAACAAAAAAGTTCGACGGTAGTGGCATGATTTCGAGCGGGCTCGGGTTCGACCTCAACAGCCGCGAGGCGGTCAGCCACAGCCTTCGCAGTTCGGCCCGTGAGACCCAGAGCCAGGCCGAGGCCCACCGCAGCCAGTACAACCAGAGTACCGACAAGACCTTCGACCAGGTGGCCCAGTTCGGGCAGAACACCAACAAGGCCCTCAGCTATGCCGACGTGACCTCCAACAAGGAGAGCGCATCGGCCGCGCGGGCGGTCAGCACCATGAACAGCACCGTCGATGAGTACGCAAAACATCACGGCATTTCACGAGAGCAATCGAAGTCAGAGTTAACATCTAAATGGCTAGGAGGATCTGCTTCCGCAGGACTTAAAACACCGGATGGCTTACTGTTTGGATTTAATGCCGGTGGACAATTAGAAGGAGGCAAAAAAAACAAACTGGGACGATAGAACCAGCGATACGACCACCGACTCCGAGAGCGACCGCCAGTCCCGGGCGCTGCAGAAACAGTTCAACGAGTCAGCCAACGTGGTCAAGAACTACGACCTGACGGATACCAACAGCGAGACCCGCACCAAGACCGATACCGCACTGGCTCATATCGGGGACAGTCTGCGGGACACCGAGTCGCTGGCCACCACTGCCTCGTCGGAATACCAGCACGCCCGCGCACTCGACCGCCAGGCCGATCGGGTCGAGGATATGACCGACAGCGTCTCGTTCAACCTGATGCCGGACTTCCAGGCCTATGTGAAGGAGCACAACCCGGACCACTACGAGGGCATCATGTTCGGTAGTACCGAGGAGATGCGCGAACAGCGGGCCGGCTATATCAGTCAATTTATGAGCGAGCAGGAAACGCAGGACAAGATAGCACGCTACACAGATGACAGCCTGCCGCAAAGCGGAGAGGATTTACGCCAGGCTAACGAGCAGAAGACCGGCGAGCTGGCACTCACGCCCGCCCAGCTTGCAGCGCAGCAGGAAACTCACAAAGGGTTCCAGCAGCGCCATGACGACGGCGTCGAGGGCCTTGTTAACGGTACCGGAGCGCGCGATTACTTTGACGAGAGGGCATTTAACCGCATCGAGCTGGAAACCCAGGAGGCGGTAGCCGGCACACGGGAAGAAGTAGCGAATAAAGAGGAGCAACATCAAACGCCACTGCCCGACACCAAGCCACAACCTGAGGCTGAGCCAAGAGCGACGTCGAGCCACACTCCGAGCCCATCACCCACCCGGCAATGGGCAGGGGGACACGCTAACCAGTTAGCGCTTGAGGAAGTAGTCGGCTTTTTTTTAAAATAAAAAGGAATCGAAAAAAAACGCTCCAATAGCAATACATCCGCCAACCCAACTCATTGAAATCCAAAATCCTAATTCATTATCTACAGGCAAAAAATATACTAAGAAAAAAAACCTAAGACCACTATGACGACGAACGCTGTATGCCACTTGGCATACTTCAGAGTCTCATCAACCTGCTGATTGTACTCGGCCTTGTCATCGGCGGCCGGCACTGAACCCTCAGCCTCGACCGCATGATCCGGTCGATTTCTGAATCGGTAAATCCTGCCTGACCCAGGGCCCTGACCTTGGCCGTCACCGACAGTCCTTTGCCCTGGTCAATCGCATTTTTTTTGGCCCGCATGGCCGCCGCTGCCAACAGTGCCTTGTCCGAATCACTCATCTTTTCCCCCTGTGCTCAATCATCTTGTGACTATGGCTTTATTATACCACAAGGTGAATAATAGCACCTTAAAACACTGTATTTATGATCAGTTAATCACAAAAAAAAGGTTACCCCATGAAACGACATTTTTTTTGCCCGCAGCCCTGCTGCTGTTTTGCGCGTCGGCCCAGTCCGGGCCGCTAACCTACCAGGGTCTGCAAAACCTCGCCCGTGAAAACACCGAGGCCAGTAACAACTATAGTTCCGGCTATTACCGGGGGCTAATATCAGGCCTGATGGTCTCCAACCAGGTCGCCTATCTGCTCACCCAGCGACACTTGTTCTGCCTGCCCGACCAGGAACCGGTGTATACCGGTCATCTGATGCACATCATCGACAAGAAGTACCTTGCCCTTTCTAAAAAAAAGGCGCCCAGGGGCTAGATCGCGCAGGCGTGGAGCAATTAGCTATGTGGGGCCTGATGGAAGAATTCCCCTGCACAGGAGACCAGCAATGACCAGCTCACGCCCCAAGAACAGCAACTACACCCGCGGCGGCCAAATCACCTTCCACAACCTGACAATGTTCTTTCAGATAAACAGCCGGCTGATCCGTTGGATGTGCTATGCCGTCATCATCATGACCGCCGCGCTGTGTGTATTCAATCTGGACACGGCCACCCTCAAGGCACCTACTATTACTGGCAGTACAACGCCATCGCCGCGATGAAACCAGATGACCATGTCGTCTACACCTACTGGGAGGGTACGACCTACAAGAGCACCCTCGGCGAGCAGCTAAGCAACCCGTTTTTCATCGAGGCCAATACCAAGTTCTGGTTCTCGCTACAGCTTTATCTTGCAAGTAGCATGCTGGCCAGCCTAGTCTTGTTTGGCCTGGCTATGCGGTATTTCAAAAAAAAGGGGGATGAGCAGACCGAGGACCACTTTATCCGCGGCGTACAAATCGCCGAGCCCAGGGACTTGGCCAGGCAGCTGAAAAAAAAGCCAAAAAGCAGTCCTCCTTTGCCATGGACAACCTGCATGTATTTAAGCAAAACTTCGAGGTCCAGCATATTCTGCTTGACGGCACGACAGGTGCCGGCAAGTCAGTGGCACTACGCAAACTGCTGCGTTGGGTGAGAGCCCGTGGCGACAAGGCCATCATCTATGACAAAGGCTGTACTTTTGTCAGCAAGTTCTACAACCCCAATACCGACGTGATCCTCAATGCCTTTGACGAACGCAGCGCCTACTGGGATATTTGGTGCGATGCCAAGGAGGCCAGTGATTTCGAGAACATGGCCGCAGCTCTTATTCCGATGCACGGGGACGGCGATCCGTTCTGGGTCCAGTCGGCTAGGACCATATTCACCTCGACAGGCTACCGGATGGTCGACGAGTCCAACCGCACCACCGAACGCCTGCTCGAACTGATGCTGACCTCAGAGCTGGAATCCCTGAATGAATACCTCAAGGGCACCGAATCAGCCTCCCTGGTCTCTGACAAGATCCAGAAAACAGCCATTTCCATCAAGTCGGTTCTGGCGGCCTACATTAAGTCACTCCGCTTCCTGGAAGGGCTTGACCAGAAAGACGATCAAGGCAACCTGGTACGGCGCCGTTTTTCCATTCGCGACTGGGTCAAAGACGATGAGCAGAAGGGCTTCCTTTTCCTCTCAAGCAACGCCAAGCAGCATGCCTCGCAGCGGCCGCTCATTTCTATGTGGCTCTCGATTGCCTCCACGGCCATTCTGGAGCAACAGGAAAACCCAGACCGCCGTATCTGGGTCATTATGGACGAGGCACCGAGCCTACATAAACTGCCCGAACTCGGTGAGACCATCTCTGAGGTGAGAAAATTTGGTGGCTGTTACGCTATCGGTATCCAGTCCTATGCCCAGCTCAAGAAGGTTTACGGCACCAACCCGGCCCAGGAGATGTTCGACTTGCTCAACACCCGCTTCTTCTTCCGCTCCCCCTCCCACGAGATGGCTAAGATTTCCTCCCAGGACTTGGGCGAGCAGGAAATCGACATTTCCAAGGAAAATTACAGTTACGGTGCCCATGCCATGCGTGACGGGATCTCGCTGGGTCACGATACCAAAACCCGCCTTGCGGTCACGGCGTCTGAAATCATGCAGCTGGACGATCTCCAGTGCTGGATGCGGATACCCGGCAAGTTTCCCATCACCAAACTCGACTTGAAGTACGACCAGATGCGCTCGTGCTGCAAGCCGTTTATCAAACGGGAATACGCGCCATCCGAGAAGATGCAGACCATCGACCAGATGCTGACCTACTGCCAAATCAGCGCGCTCAACGAGCTGGACCCTGAAGCGCAGCAACAGCTAATGGCGGTTCACAGCGGCATGTTCGAGAGTGACACAGAACGGGATGCCGAAGAGGCCCGAATGAAAGCCAGTATTGATAAGGCTAAAACAGCCAAGAAAGAAAAAAAAACAAGTTGAGCAAAGCGAGAAATCGTCTTCAGACAAACAAACCGAAAAGCCAGCCAAAGAGAAAGAACCGGGGAACAGTGACGCAGTCACAGAGCAGCTGTTCCAGGACGAGCAGAATATCAACGCCGCAGATCACGACATGATTGATTTAGGAGACTAACCCCCAAAGAGATTTGCCCCCAGGCGAAACTCAGGGGGCTGCTTACAGCCGCAATAATATTCAATAAAACCTCCAAACACCCTCCTCACTGGGCACCCACGATGGTGCCTTTTCTGTTACAGCCACTGACTGAGAAAACATTAAGGAACACCGATGCTATCAATCAGCCCTATCACGCAGAGCGCCGGCGATGCAGCTGGCTACTACCTTAACGAAGAGAAACACCACAATCTGCCGACGTCGCCCTGGAGGTCACCCCGAACGCACAGGGACAGCCTCAGAACTATTACCTCAAGGAGCAGAGCACCGAGCCCAATACCCAGTGGTTCGGCAAGCTGGCCGAGAAGGAAGGCATGCTCGGCAAGCCGGTGGAAGAGAAGCAACTCGAAGCAGTATTGTCAGGCACCCTCAACGACACGGCCGTCCACGGCAAGCGGGAAAAGCACCGAAGCGGGTTTGATTTCACCTTCTCAGCGCCCAAGTCTGTCAGCACCCTTATATTGGTCGGTGGTGACAAGCGGCTGCTGAAGGCCCATGACGATGCCGTCAAGTTCACACTGGCCCACATTGAAGCCGATGCCGCCCAGGCCAAGCATACCGGCCAGGATGGCAAAACCGAATTTGCCAATACAGAGAATATGCTCTTTGCCATGGTCAGGCATAAAACCAGCCGCGAAGACGAGCCCCAAATTCACACCCATGCTTTAGCTTCCAATATGACAGAAGATCAGGACGGAAAGCTGCGTGCCCTGGCTTCCTGTTTCAAGCAACAGGGCGGGGTCATTAACGGCACCGGCGAACGGGTCTATAACCATCAGCTATATTACGGCATGCTATACCAAAGCCACCTGAGCAAATCTACCGAAACCCTTGGATACCCCATACGAAGTACCGGAAAGGGTCAGTTCGAGGTTGCCAATGTGCCAGAACCCTACCTGCAGAGCCAGTCAACCCGCAGCCAGCAAATTCAAGAGCACACCAAAAGTGTCGGTATAGACACCGCAGCTGCCCGGGACATGGCCGCCAAAGGCACCCGAAAAGGCAAGTCCTACGCCAGCGACTCTGTACTGATGCAGAAATGGCAGGCAGACGCCAAACAAAGCGACTTTGATATCGAGCTTTTGTCGCCGCTAGCTATACCCGAGCTCAATCAGAGTCCTCGGCACCGACCCTTCAGCCCGCCGCAACCGAGGCGATGCAACGTGCTATCAATCACCATAGCCAGACCCGCAACCAGCTCAGCTATGAAAAGCTCATCGAATCGGCCGCTAGCCAGTTCACCCGCGGTGAAAAGCTCGATGTCATCGATATCAAACTGGCCGTCGATACCGCTATCCAGGAGGGCGAGTTGATTGCTCTCGATAACAGCCAGTCTCAATTCACGACCCAGACCATGATCGACAATGAGCAGCACCTGATTGCAAGCACCCAGGGTCAGGCACGCCACCTTCGCACCCGGGTCAACGACAAAAGCCTCAACGAGCTGGGTCTCAGCACCGGCAACCAGGACAAAGTCCGGGATCTATTTGCCAGCCGCAAACAGACCAATATCGTCAATGTCTTCGGTGACAGCCAGCAGATCGCCCGCTCCCTGCTCCATGCCGGAACCGAAAGCGGCCAACGAGTCCATATTATTACCCCGGATAACCATAGCCAGCAGCGCACCGCCGCCAACGTTCCCCGCCAGGCATTTACCACTACCCAATGGGTCAAGAACCTGTTTCGCCCCGAGCATACCCACTCGGTGCATCGACTGCTCAAAGATATCGATACGCCTTATGGTCAACGTGATCTGTTTGTCGTCGAAGCGGCCAATAAGCTCGGAATCAACGAAGTACAGGGCCTAATACAAAAGGCCAAAGCCAGTCACAGCAAGCTCGTTTTTCTCAACCATGCCAACAGCCGCCAGGGCATGAAAGCCGGCAACGTCATGGAGACGCTAAAAAAAAGGCAATGTCAGCGAACACAACTGGACAGACACCAAAGACAACGGCACCCGGTTGTTTGTCCATGAAAAAAAAGCGATAGTGACCGAACCCAGCGATTGCCAGAACCTACGGTGATTTGCAGGACCGAAGTCAGGTCCAGGTCCTCGGCGCCACCAACAAAGATGTCAGCACCCTCAATACCGCCATTCGCCAGAACCTGCAGCAACAGGGTGACATCAACCGGCACGGCGTTACGGTTCGTACTCTCAACCCCGTATATTTGTCAGACGCCCAGCGCGAAGTCGTCAGCCACTACAAAAAGGGCATGGTACTCAGTGAATGGCAGAAGAAGCACGGCCGCAATGTCAAAAATGACTTTACGGTCACCGGCGTCAACCGCAAAGCCAACACCCTGACCCTGACCGACAGCAAAGGGAAAACCCAGGAGATCAATCCCAACAGCCGTCAGACCAAGGCAAGGCAATTCTCAATCAGCCAGCCCGACAGCATCGAGATAGCCAAAGGCGACGAGCTCCGCGTCAACAGCAACCACTTTGCCACCAAGCTGCGCCAGCACCAGACCCTGACCGTCACCGGCAGCAATGCCCTGTTCGTGTCATTAAAAGATGACAGCGGGAAACGCCATGTCTTGAGCCCGGGGCAACTGCAGGATACGCCGCTCAGCTACAATTTCGCCCGTCCGCTCAGCAAGGCCGACGACAGCAAGACCCATACCCTGATCGGCATGAAGTCCTATGTTGCCTCCAAAGAGCTGCTTCATGACCTCAGCCAGCACAAGGACAGTCGTATCGATATCTTTACCGACAGCGGCGAAAAACTCGATAAACAGCTGGACAAAAGTGATATCCGACCCAGTGCTATCAACCGGGTTATGCAGCTGACGGCGCCCCGGAAAAATTCGTAAATAACCAGACATTCGATGTCTTGCGCGAAGATGTCAGCGCCACATTGGCCACCCTGAAAGACCAGGTCCTCGACAAGGGTCTGATAGACAGCGCGGTCCGTTATGCAGTCGGCACCGTCTCGGAAAAAGAAGCCGGCTTTTCGCAAAAAGACCTGGTTAAGGCGGCTATCCAGTACGCCTTCGAGGAAAAGGGGCAGGCTATCAAGGAAACAGAGATTGTTGGCCACCTGCAGCAGGCGGAAAAGAACGGTAACCTGTTGTCTGCCGAATACCATGACGGCACCCGCTGGACCACCACCACGGCCATTGCCACCGAGGAGCGTATTCTCGACCGGCTTGCAGCCGGAAAGAATACCCAGATACCGCTGGCGACATCAGAACAGGCTAACCAATACCTTAGCCAGCACCCGCGCCTAACCGAGGGCCAGAAAAGTGCCGTCCATCTGATCACCACCACCCCCGACCGGTTTGTCGCGTCCAGGGCCTGGCCGGCACGGGTAAATCAACTATGCTCGAAACCGGTATTGCCCTGGCTGAATACAGCCAGATTAACCAGGACGATAAGACAAAATTCATCGGCCTGGCCCCGACCCACGCTGCGGTTAACGAACTCAAGGACAAAGGGGTCGAAAGTCAGACAGCCCAGTCGCTGCTGACTGATTTTCTGAGTGACAAACACACTCCGGGCCAGTACCGCAATACCGTGTTCCTGCTCGATGAAAGCTCAATGACCAGCAACCGTCAGATTGACCAGTTCACCGAGCTGGTAGAAACCACCGGCGCCCGAGCCGTGAAGCTTGGAGATATCTATCAGCAGACCTCTCAGGAAGCGGGCAAACCCTTCGAGTTGGCCATCCGTCATAACATCATCGACAGCGTGATAATGAAAGATATCAAGCGACAGCAAAACGACACCTTGCTCGGCGCCGTCCATAATATAGTCGACCGTCAGGGTGAGAGCACCCTGGATAAAATCAAACAGCAAGCCCCATTCAAGGACTACCAACCACTCCCTGAACCGAAGAACCAGGAACAGACCAAACAGCACGAGCAGGCCAATATCAACCAGAGTCATAACGTAGTATCGACCTTTCGCCAGACCGGCAACACCAGGCAAGATCAGGAAAACGCTACCCAAGCCCTGCCTGATGCCGTGGCGCTGGAATACCTGTCACGGACACCTGCATCGAGGGAGAACACGTTGATTATTGCCTACACCAACCGGGAACGGGACAACATTTCACACCGCATTCGCCAGGGCCTGCAGGAACAGGGAGATCTAGACAAAACGCAGTTTAACGTCCCCCGCCTGCGCAGCGTCGGGGTAACCAATGAAACCATGGCCACCATGATGCCCTACCAGCCGGGATTGATATTGCGGACCGGCAAGGACAACTACGCCGCCATCACCCACGTTGATCGCCAAAATAAAATCATCACTGTAGCCGATACCAAAACAGGGGAAGAACGCCCGTTCTACCCGCTTAACCATGACCACAAGTACACCCAGCTGTGGGGGTTATCCGAGCAGCCGCTGGCAAAAAAAATGACAAGATCATGCTACGGCAAACTGACAAAGTACGGGGTTGGGAAGGCAACAAGGAATACCGTGTCGGGCATATCGACAAGGGCCAAATGACCCTTGTCGACCGGGACCAGAAAACCCTGCAGTTATCAACGCACCAAATGAAGGATGCCCACTGGGACTACGCCTATACCCGTACCGCCGATATGGCACAGGGCGCCACCTACGAAAACGTCATCACCACCATTCAGGGCAGAGGAATACTAACCAATATCCGACGCGCCTATATCGATATCACCCGGGCCAGTGAACATGTCAAACTGTTCACGGACAACCCCAAGGCAATGATGAGATCGTGGGTCAACAACGAGGTAAACAAACCCTCGGCAATCGAAACCCGGGACAAAATCTACCCTGAACATCCGATGCTATTTAATGACAAACCGCTGCCAAAAGATAATCCAGACTACCAGGACATTAACGGCAGATTAGATTTAAGAACCATGGGTAAAATTATTAACCAGCAACTTCCGGCCTTTACCGAATCGCTGGCAACACAATTATTGGGACAACCCGACCCGAATAAGTCAGACCGAGATACAATGACATTTAATCAGCCTAAAGGAGATTTAAAGGTGACGCTTACTGGCGAATACCGCGGTTACTTCAAAGACTGGGGAACCGGCGAAAAAGGCTCACTTATATCACTACTGATGAATAAGGAAGAACTCAGCTACAAAGATGCACTATTTAAAGCCGACCAGATAATCACCGAACCGGAACGACTAAGTTTAGAGGCCAACCCTCTCCATGACCAATTAAAAGCCGCGACACCGTTAAAACAAAGCCAGCTAGAAAGCCGAGCGAAGCAATATTTCAATGATGGCCTACCTGTTACCAACTCTCTTGCCGAAGTCTATTTAAACGGAATATCAGACAAAGGAGTAAAAGAGAATGACAACATTCGTTTCCATAACCATGTCTATTCATCTGAAACACGAACAAACCATCCAGCACTAATTGCCGGACTCACTAACAGCGATGGAGAAATTAAAGGTATTGAAGTTACTTACCTCAATAGTGAAACAGGTGATATCAGCGACTTGAAAATAAACAAGCGTGTACTTGGAACAAAATCAGGCAACTCCATTCCGATTAATGACGGTATACAGGCTGATTACAGTATCGTGGCCGTCGGCATCGAAAACGCTATCCATATAAATAATCACAATCACGAAAACGCTGATATTGTTTCCGTCCCTAATAACCGTGACTGTCGAACATTCGACACCGACAACCTGAGAGATAATATCATCATCGTACTTAACCAGGAAAATACTGCAGTCAATGACAAACTGATTGAAGAGATTACAGACAGGCTTGAACGTGATGGAAAACACGCAACTATTATAGAGCCTGTCGATATCAGCCAAAATCCATCAATGCTCATCGACAATATTAAATCTGTCATTGAAGATATCACAACACAAGACAAAGCTATTCCAGATAGTATTTTGCAGCTCAACCAGGAGATTAATATTCCGACCTTACCAGATGACAATACAAACCTTACCAATACAGAGAAAGTGGCAATAAACTCTATATCTATTGATAACCAGCTAGAGCGTGAAAACAGCAAAAACTTCATTGATAAAGAACAGAGCAATAGCCATTCCTCACCACAACCAGAACTTGATAGAGAATTAACACGATAAAAAAAAGGGAGCCCAGTTGGGCTCCCTTTTTTTTATTCCTCTTTTCCGAGAAGTTCATCAACTTTGCTCTTGGAGAATCCATTTGCCTTATCGATAAGTCCCTTAAGCTCAAATGGCTGACCATTATCATCATTCACCTTGTCGATATTTTTATTCCCTGACAAATGCAAAAAAAAGCCTGAGTTGAATATGATGAACGCAATATCTTTTCCAACATGTCCATGACTGATACTTGCTCGTCATCACCCTCCTGCGAGTGCTTCCAGACCCGGGCACCAAGTGCCATCAAATCACCGCAGGCCTCGGACTGACTTTTGCCCGGATTCTCCTTCCTATAGAGGTCGATTGTCTTCAGCAATTCGCTGTCTTCGATATAGACCTGCACCCGCTTACTCTTGGTCATCGCGTTTTTTTTCCTCTGTTATCTTCACGACTTATCCATGAGTCACAAGCCTGAAACCGGATGACTCATTACAGTACTATCATACTCACCGCACGAGTCGCAGACAAGTCGCAAAATCATCATTTCATTTAAATACAGGCACTTAAAAACAACTCGCAAATGACTCATATCGCAACTCACCCACGACTCAGCACCACTTAACTATATGATATATATTACGATAGTCATATATAAGTCGTGAAACGAGTCACGTTAGAGTTGCATTTTCAGAAAGTTAAGTTGTATTTTTTTTAAAAATTCAAAAATGCTCAAAGCCATTGGCAAACACTAATTATTCACTTAAGTTTCAACAACTTACAAACCACAAACAACAACCATCTCGATTTATCGAGATAGCGTGGTGTGTAGTGGAGATTCAATGTAATACTGACTTTGACCTGGTCGCCGATCGTTTTTCCTTTTTCTTTTGGTTTTTCTTTTCTTGCCAGCAGACCAGGCCGACTGATTGCCGTTTGAAATCAGGGGTATCGATGGTCATGGCCACGCGGGAGGAACTTAACAGAGAAGAGATAGATTGGCAGCAGAATGCATCCGTGTGACCGCGTCACAACGTTAATTAACTTTTCCGTACAAATAAAAAAAAGGCCGCACTTTCGTGCGGCCTGTAAATAGTATTATCTAGTGAGAGAGTTATATTGTCAGTTCAACAAAAGACAATCATTCTCACGTTTGATATTCAGTGAAAACTTGGCAAGACGATAATTAAAAGATGACGACAGAGAAAAAAACTAGCGCCGGCATAATGTGATCATAAGACGCACATATCCAGGCAGCACCGTTAAACCATTTTACAGACCAAGATAATGAGGTTTCGCTGTTTAGCTTATCAACCAGTTGCAGGATAGCCGAACTATCGAAATAGCGCTGACTGCCAACTATCGATTTTATCGTATCACTCAACCCTACTCTTTTTAACGAATTAATTTCAGCAGGCGAGCAGGTTCGATATTGACGAAGGGTATTAATTTTATGTTGTAACTGACAACGGGCGCTTAATAATGCTGAAGTGGTCGATTCTTCATGATGTCTATAATGGTTATCCATACCCTGGCCGCTCATAATAGAAAATAACAACAGTGGATATTATTTATCAGTGACTCTCTTACAGTTTGCCCGCTGACTCAAAGAACGACAGCAACAGACTATCCAGCACCCTACCCCTGATATTCAGACGACAACAACAAGGTGGTATAAGTTCTATCTGATTCGGTGACAATAAAAATATCGCATTCCTGATAACGGTATTGTGATTTAATCAATCCGCCCGAAACAGTAGCAACATTATTTAAAACCGCCTCATCACTCGGTATAGCACCCCATTGGCACGATGCATGATTAACCACAAAAGAAAGGGCTGACATCTGATTATCACCAAATAACTTTGATGCACCTTCCGATAAAAAAAACATTACCCAGAGAAAACGGGCGAGGAGAAACA
>LLEN01000098.1_pt1 | contig 19092 bp, 20 predicted proteins | sample 595881 | NCBI WGS metagenome assembly LLEN01 (sample SAMN02919314, study PRJNA255460) | bioreactor metagenome | biome: chemostat; feature: culture 2012_10.3; material: sediment; isolation source: day86 10degC chemostat 2012 inoculated with Wadden Sea sediment taken from... | place: Germany: Bremen ...
GAGGTTCGCTTTTCAAATTAACTAAGGAAACAAATCCAAAATAGTTAAAATAATCTATGATTGAAAGTGTGATAAATAATCAATATCAATGACTGGGTATTTATAAATTGGCTGGCAAATCATCGCGATTAACTTGAGAGGATATTATGTATGATTTCATAATTGTGGGGGCAGGCTCGGCAGGTGTGTACTTGCTAATAGATTGTCTTCAGATCCGACTATTAAGGTTTGCCTTGTTGAAGCTGGACCGAAAGATTCCAGTGTAATGGTTCATGTGCCACTTGGCATTATAGGCATGATGCACTCAAAGAAAATGAACTGGCGTTACTACACGGAGCAAGAGCCTAATCTCAATAATCGACAGCTATTCTGGCCACGGGGTAAAACATTGGGAGGTAGCAGTGCTTCTAACGCGATGTGCTACATACGTGGGCATGCCTGTGATTACGATGAATGGGAATCGCTGGGCAATGAGGGCTGGAGCTACCGGGATGTATTGCCGTACTTTAAAAAAAATCCCAGAGTCAGGAACGGGGGGGGGACACCTTCCATGGTGCTAGCGGCCCACTAAATGTTTCAGATCTAAGGATAAAAAAAATCCGCTTTCGGAGGCGTTTATCAAGGCAGCCAAACAGGCTGGTCATAAGTATGCTGAGGATTTTAACGGCGCAGAACAAGAAGGTGTGGGTTACTATCAGGTTACGCAAAAAAAATGGACAGCGTTGCAGCACCGCTGTCGGCTACCTAAGGCCGGCAGAACAAAGAGATAATTTAACCGTAATCACGGATGCACTGACAACGCGGGTTTTGTTTGAAGGGACGAAAGCGATAGGGATTGAGTACCTTAAGGGTGGGCAGAAACATACGCTACGAAGCCGTGGTGAGGTACTGCTTAGTGGGGGGGCAATCAATAGTCCACAGTTGTTACTTCTTTCCGGAGTAGGAAGTAAAGAACAATTAAATCAACATGATATTCCTGTTGTGTGTGATCTTCCGGTGTCGGGAGAATATGCAGGATCACCTTGATGTACTGGCTGTAACACGTGAACGAACCTTTTACTCAGTCGGCATTTCCCCTGTAGCTTGTTACGATCCTAAAAGGCTCGTCGACTATATCTTGTTCAGGAAAGGAAATTTTACCAGTAATATTGCTGAAGCTGGCGGTTTTGTGAAGAGTTCCCCTGACTTAGCGGTACCGGATGTACAGTTTCATTTCTCCCTTGTTTTCTTGATAATCACGGCCTGAATTTATGGCAGACAGTCAGGCATGGCTACTCACTTCATGCTTGTAACCTGCGCCCTAAGAGCCGCGGGCGGCTGACTCTAAGGGATAACGATCCGACCACGCCAGTAATCATCAAGGCGAATTACCTCGATAACGAAGATGACATTCGTACCATGGTGAAAGGAATTAAGTTATCCCGCGAGATCTTAAAACAGCCTGCATTTGAGCGCTATCGCGGCGTTGAGGTGTTTCCGGGCAAAGATGTTCAAACTGACGAAGAGCTGGAAGCATTTATCCGCCGCAAAGCGGAATCCATTTATCACCCGGTAGGTACCTGCAAAATGGGGGAAGATGAAATGGCTGTCGTTGATCCCCGGTTAAGAGTGAGAGGCGTTACAGGTTTACGTGTGGTCGACGCTTCAATTATGCCGACGTTAATTGGCGGTAATACTAATGCACCAACAATAATGATTGCAGAGAAAGCGTCAGATATGATTTTGGAAGACTATATAAAAAAAAGTCTCTAAATGAAGAGCTACTCGCTGTCGAGGATATATAATTATTTATCACCATAATTTCAGGCTATGCATATATAGCCTGAAATTATTTTGTGATTAAATGGAAATTAGAGTGATTTTTCTAATTTTTATTGTCATACTTGTTTTGCATTCTTTTTGGTTATATTTCCCCCTCTTTCTATTATTCTACACAATTAACACTTCACTGTTTCTCAATATAAAAAAAACAGACTCTTCTCTAGTAGAATTGCTTGATTTCATTTTTCAGCTAATCAATGATGGTTAGTAAAGATGGCTTAACAAAGGTTGAAGTATGATTTCTAGGAATAACCTGAGTCAGAAGTTTCAGACACTAATGGATGAGCTATCGTCAAAAGTGTCTGAAAATAGGGTAGTGGCTAAGGAAAAACTTGGCGACTTCATCGAGCACGGGCTACCGCCAGTTCAGAGTGAGGCGGTCATCGCCACATTGAATGGCATATTAGGGGATTACCTAGTCCAGCGTGATAGCCGCTTAAAACAGGAAATGGCCATTCGAGATCAGCAACAGACATTGAGCCTTGAAGCCGGCACACTAAGCCAACAATTATCGGAGTGTAACGACCGTATCGTCTTGTGTGTTCATGGCTGGTGTATGAATGATGTCCAGTGGAAGCGGAAGGAGCATGATCATGGCCGTAGTCTGGCAAAATACGGTTATACCCCGATCTACCTACGCTACAATACCGGATTGCATATTTCCGCTAACGGTGAGGAATTTGCATTAATGTTGGAACAGCTTATTGCCGCTTGGCCGTGCAAAGTGAAGGAGCTGGTGATAATTGGCCACAGTATGGGGGGCTGGTCACCCGCAGTGCTTGTTATTATGCCCAGCAGCATGAACTCAGCTGGTTGTCTACTCTTCGAACCTTTATTACCCTTGGTACTCCGCATAATGGTGCGCCATTAGCCCAGTTGGCCTGTTGGATTGATAACAGAGTTGCCGAAGCTCCATATTTGAAGATGCTAACCAAGCTGTCTGAATTCCGTAGTAGCGGAACGAAGGATTTGAGCAGGGGCTTTGTCCGCCATGGAGACTGGGATCTAGGGGAAGGAGATGCCCATACTGTGTTGGCACGTCCGCTACTGCCCCAGGGGGTGGTTTGCTGTGCGGTTGCGACTTGCCTCGGACAAAACCCAAATGATGAGAATAACCTGAAGCTGGGTGATGGCTTGGTACCGGTTTCCAGTGCGTTAGGTGAATCAACTGCTGAGCAGCGCGCTTTGAACTACCCCGAGGAAAACAAGTGGGTTGGAGTGGGTATTAACCATCTGGATTTGTTGACACACCCGCAGGTCACGGGAAAAGTCGAGCAGTGGGTATTGTCTAACACGACCGAGATACATGAATAATTAAGCTAGCGATTGAAACCAATAGGTGCCTCGTTCAACGGGGCACTGTAACCACTCTTCAAAAATCCCCCAGTAGAACGTCTTACATTCATATATGGTTATTGTTATATATAGTTAATCATATATACTGACGAAAATTTTAAAGTCATCGAGAAGCTCATGAAGAAGCACATACTCTTTCTTTGTACCGGAAATTCAGCCCGATCACAGCTTGCCGAAGCATTAATGCGCCATATGGCCGGTGATCAGTATCAGGTGATGAGTGCAGGTATGAAGCCGGAAGATGTCGACCTGCGAGTCTATCAAGTATTGGCTGAGCACGGTGTATGCGCTGATAATCTGCAAAGCCTGTCAGCTATCGATATTCATGATCAACATTTCGACGTTGTGATTACCTTGTGTGATAAAGCCAGTAATGAATGTGCTTTGTTTGCTGATTCTGATGCCCTTATTCATTGGGACTTTAAAGATCCCAAGCCAATGGAAGGGGTAGAAGGTTTTCGCGACACCTTTGATGGTCTGCAAACTCGGATTGCATTGTTTTTAATGCTTAACGGAGAAGTACAGCATAATGTTGTCGGGCCGGTAGAGTTGTTCAAAATCATGAGTGATCCGCTTCGGCTTCGAATTCTAATGCTGATTGAGGATGAGCAGGCACTCACCGTTGGAGATCTCACCAAAGTGCTGGACGTGAGTCAGCCAAAAGTGTCTCGACACCTAGCCTTGCTGCGAGATGGCGGGGTGCTTCAAGATCAGCGTGAAGGGCTTTGGATTTTCTATCGTTTGGCTGATCAACTACCGGTATGGATTCGCCATACGTTAGCGACGGTGAGAAACGGCAATCCAGGGGTGATCAATCAGGAAAAGCTAAAATTAACTCAGATCAAAGATAGAAAGAAACCCGGATTTAGCCTAAAAGCGATCAGCTAGGCTGGCACGGAGTTGTCAAACAGTTAGTAATTCAATTAATAGGAATACAATATGTCTAACGCGCATCCATTTTGGACGTTACCTATAACTGGCGGTGCGAAGTTACTGCTTACTCCATGTCCAGGTTCGAAAGGAGAGAGCTTACATGACTCATTGATGCAGTTAAAAGACGCCGGGGCAACGGCTGTACTGACAGCATTAGAGTCAGGTGACTTACCACATGATGGTTTGAATGAATTGGCTGAGGAATGCAAAGCTTTGGGCTGAAGTGGTTTCATCTGCCTATCGAGGATGATTGTGCGCCTGGAGATAAATTTAATGCTAATTGGCCAAAGGCAAACAAAGCGGCACAGGCCATGCTTGATAATGGCGAGGCGCTAGCTGTTCACTGTATGGGAGGTTCGGGCCGAACGGGTTTGATTGCCGCCCGTATTATGCTTGATCGCGGTATCGAGCTAGATAGTGCGATTGAACAGATTCAGGCATTGCGTCCAGGCGCATTTACGCGTCAGGCACATATCGATTATATTCAACAGTATAAGTAATCAGCCACTTACTGCTTCCTACTACTTTATCATCTCAGCCCCACATTGGTGGGGCTTTTATTGCATAGTTTGATGTTGTTGCCCGCCAAAAGTTACTCACCTTCTTTACTCGTAAATTTTTTTTACTATTTACAAAAAGCTTCTCATAAAAAAAACTACAGCGATAAAAATGCTAAGTCCATCACGGTGGTACAACCTTATCTGATTAGTCATAAAGAAGCGGTATTCTGTGAAGTCCGTCGATAAAATTGAATGCTTAAAAAAAAACAGCTAAATATTTTCGTGAAAACAGTCATTTATAACCATGCGAATTAACTATTTCATAAGGATTATTCATGGCTGTTGTCATTGGCGGTGCAGGGTTAGGTAACTACGATGTGTTGGGACAGGCGGGAATTAAGCTGTCTGGCAGTAACGGACTCAGAGTCAACGCATCGACAGGTAATCTGGTGGTCAGTGGCAGCGACCAATCTATGGTGAGCCGGGGTCTGGACCTTTCGTTGGCCCGCACCTACAACAGTCAGGGTATGCGCAATGACCATGACGGCGATAATTGGCGTTTCTCGTTTGAGCGTGAAGTACGCGTCGTCGGGGACAAGCTACAGCGAACCACCGGTGACGGCCATGTTGCGACTTTCATCAAACAGAAAGATGGCAGTTACCTGTCTGCAGCGGGAGCCGGTGCTCATGACTCGCTGAAGCGGATAGGCAGTGAGTGGGTGTACACGGAAGGCAGTACCGGGTGAAAGAATACTACCGTGCGTCGGATGGTCGTATGCAGCGTACGGAAGACAAGCACGGCAACCGGATAGACTACCGTTACAACGGTAATCGCCTGGCCGCTGTCAGCAACGCCAGCGGTGAGGAATTGCGCTTCAACTATAACAGCAAGGGCCAGCTGAGTCGGGTAGACAGCTATACCCAGGTGGGGGGCAACCTGACACACAGCCATAGCAAGGTGCATTACAGCTATGACACGAAAGGTCGTCTGCACCAGGTCAAGGTTGACCTGAGCCCGGAAGATAAATCCATCAGTGACGGTAAGGTGTTCACCACCACCTATACCTATCAGGATGCAAGTAGCCACCTGCTCAAATCAATCGAGAAAAGCAACGGCAGCAAGGTGACGCTGGGTTACCAGATGGTAGATGGCAAGGCCAGGCTGAGCCGGATAGATGACAACAGTGTGGTCACTCAGCTGAACTACCAGGCGAATCGTGGCAACGGTCACCAGCTGAAGGTGACTGACAGTCAGGGCGAAGTCTGGCACTACAAACATGATAGTGAGGGACGCCTGGTCTCCGTGTTATCGCCGGATGTTAACTATGACAACGGTGTCAATAACCTACCGCGTGGCACGGGCCAGAGCCGTGGCGAAGTGACATACCAGTATGACGACAATGACAATCTGATAGTCGTACGGGATGGCAGCGGTAAGGAAATTAAGAACCAGTACGATGCGAACGGCAACCTGCTGGAGATATGGCGCAACGGTGAGCTGCACCTGAAGCACGAGTACGAGAATAATTTGCTGGTGGCCAGTCACAGCTACGCAAATGGGCAGAAGGAAGCTAGCGCATTTTATGTGTATGAAAACGGTAAGCTGCGCTTCGAGATCAGCCAAAATGGCAACACCACGGAGCACAGTTACAACGGGTTTGGCCAACGAGTTTCGATGCGTCGGTATACACAGGGTGCGTATGGGGCGGGGGGCCGCCCTAGCGTGGCCGAGATGGTCTCGTGGACCGGCAAGCAGGATAAGCAGCAAACGGAGCTGACGGAATATAGCTACCAGCGCGGCGAGCTGCATACCCAGACGACCTACAGCCGCCTCGATGCAAATGGACGCGGAGATACTGTTAAAGATTTGAAAATATCTTCGGTCGGTATGAACGATGTGCAGTGGGGCAAGGTTAAGCGCGGTGTTACTATTGGCAGCTCCCATATCGGAGGGAATGGGCGTGGTGTAACTGTTACTTTGGTTAATAGTTTGAATGGGTTGGTTTCTAATCGTACATTTGATACCTACGGAAAAGCCGAAGCGTCACATCAACTGGTTGCCTATATCAATGAAGTCAAGGCGAACGTCAATGGGGCCAAGATCATCCTGACGACATCCGATGAATGGGTGAAACAGCTCAATCAAGAAGCGAAGAATGCTTTGATTGCATTGGGTGTCATTGAGAATCATCTTATTGCACCTGAAGTGCGTAGCTCACTTCTAGCGGTGGTAGAAAAAAAACGGCACGACATGGACGACAATTCATCAGCAATATAAGCCTCGGTATTCTGATTCATCACCCAATTATAAATTGACCAATGCTGAGCATATTCGTACGACCTATGATGCGTTTGGCAATCTGCTGGGCACCGAAACACTAACGGGAGATCTCAAAAGTGGCCGTGTCGAGATCAAGTCCAGCAGCAGCCAGATTTTTGATGGTCTTAACCGCGTAACCAGCCAGACAGATGCTGCTGGCCGAACCACGTCCACCCAGTTTCTGGATGCCAGTCGTCAGGTCTTGGTGACTTCCGCAGGCGGCCAGATTACCCGCCGCACCTTTAGTCAGCGTGGTGAACTGCTGACCGAAAGTACCAGTGCGAAAGGTGAAGTCTCGCGTGAGCAAACTCATCTCTATAATACCAGCGGCCAGTTGGTGGCCACCCGGCTTGGTAACGGTGCAGTTAGCACGCAGTTTTACGACGAGGCAGGAAACCTTTGGCTGACGGTTTCGGCTAGCGGCAGGTGACCGAGTATCAACGTGACGGTCAAGGCCGAGTTGTTCGGGAAATTCAGTATGACAGCAAACTGAATTCAGCTGCGTGGCTGAGTAACGGCAAGCTTAGCGTATCAGGTAGGGATGTCTTGGGGAAAGTTGACCCAGGGGCAGCTCACCGTGTGACGAGCACGGAGTACGATGCGTTGGGACGTGTTTTTAAAGTTACGAATGGCGAGGGGTTGATTACCGAATACCGTTATGACAACCAGGATAGGCAGTCTCAGGTACGCCATTACACCGAGGGCTACCACAACGAGGCGCGTGTTCTTACCAACCATTATGACAAGGCTGGTCAGCTTGCTATGCAGCAGGATGCCAGCGGATACGTCAAGCGTTATTTCTACGACAGTGCTGGCAAATTGACCGAAACCCGTACTTATAAAGAGGCCGGTAATACCAAGCCTTCTGGTGAGTATGATAGCGACCGAGTAATCTACGACAGCCGCGGTCGCCAGCAGTACGTGCTGGACAAACAGGGTTATTTGACCGAGACCCGCTATTTGGATGGCGGCCGGGAGAAAGCCACCTACCGCTATGCGAATGTCGTAACATCCCGCAATGCGGATATCGCGAGCATCCGGCGTCAGGCGGGTAGCCCCCAGCAAATCACCCGAGAGCGCTTCAACAGTGCTGGACAGCTGATGTCGGCCGTTGACCGGCACGGCATCGAGACCCGCTACCATTACGACGAGGCGACCGGTCTGCTGCGCCAGCAGGTGACGGCTGCGAATACGAGTGACAGCCGCTCACTCTACCTGAGTTACAACGGCTACGGCGAACAGACCGGTCGGGTCAGTGCGGCAGGCAGCCAGGACTGGAAACTGGCGACTATCAACACCCTGATGACCCAGCGTGGCAGCCGCAGCGCTTATAATGCGATGGGCTGGAAAGAGAGCGACTACCATCCGGCCACCGGCAAGACAGAGTACCGTTACGACAAGGCAGGTCGCCAACTGAGCGAGACCGATGCGCAGGGCCGCACCAAAAGTACGTCCTATACCGCGTTCGGTGACGTGAAGCAGCGGTCGGTCGCCGATGTCGTCAAGGCTGAATACCACTATGACAAGGCCGGTCGTCTGAGCCGGGAGATAGACGGCGAACAGGCAGAAACCGCCTATATATACAATCGGCAGGGCAAGGTTGCCTACAATGTCCGCCAGCAGGTGAGCGATGCCCATCAGGCGTTCCAGTCGGCAACCGGCAGCCTGATTGAGCGACAGGTTACCCATTACCGCTATGATGCTCGTGGCAATGTTATTGCGATGAACACGGCCAAGGACTACCGTGCCGGCAGCCGACTATCAGGCGGAGCGGGTGAGGCCGACGTTACCGCCAGCAGCCTGCGCTACAAGGCGCAATGGAGCCGCAAGTATGATCACCTGGGCGTGTCGTCAGTGAAAGCGACGGTGCGGGGCGCGAGCGGGTAACCGACTACCTGCATGGCGGGCGTATCAAAACGGTCAAACTGTCCGGCGCACTGCAAGAACGCATTGAACTCGACGCATTGGGCCGTACCCTCACGATTGCCAACGGCAAGGGCGAGGCTACGCGTTACGAATATGACGATACCCGCCGTACCGTGACCGTCGTCTCGCCGGGTGGCATCCGCACCGTGACCGAGAAGAATGCCCATGGAGAAGCGGTAAGCATTACCGACGGGCTCGGTCACCGCCGCAAACTGCACTACAACCACAACGGGGTGGTGGTCAAAACCGAGTTCCAGGCGGCAGGCAGCACAGCCGTTACCGCCCTTTCCAGTAAAGAATACGACAGCAATACCGGCCTGCTCCGATTCAGCACCGACGGAGAAGGCACCCGCACCGAATACCGCTACACCGCAGCCGGGCAGCAATGGAAGGTTATCCGGGACGCCGATGGCGACAAGCTGCAGACTGAATACGGCTACGACCAGCAAGGTCAGCGTATCTGGGAAGATACCGAAGGCCGCCGAACCTACATCCGCTACGACAACAACGGCCACAAAATCCGGGTCGAGCAGGGCGGCGTGGCAACCACTTATCAGTATGACAGCGAGGGCCGTGTCATACGCACGGTCGAGGGGGCCGTACACTCGGCATCGCGGGTACAAGAAGAGCGCGTCACCGAATACCGCTACGACACCGGCGGCAACCTGACCGGAAAGCGTATCCGCTCGGGTGCGGACTGGGCTGGCACGGCCAGCAGCCAGACAACGTTGTACCGCTACGACGGTGCCGGTCAGGTGGTCGAAAAGGCGACAGGCGTAGGGGCCACGACGCGCTATGTCTACGACAGCTATGGTCGGGTGAAATACGAAATCAATGCCCTGAACTACGTAACCAAGTTTGCCTACGACGCCGCCAACCGGGTAACCCATACTACCCGCTTCAGCCGGGCCGTCGCCCACCAGGCAAACTGGACGGAGGCCACCGTTACCGCTGCCATCGGTGCTGCGGCAGCCACGGACCGTACCACCGAGACCCGCTACGACAAGGACGGCCGTGCCGTCCTGTCAATTGATGCGCAGGGTTATGCCACCGGTTACGAATACGATGCCAACGGCCAGGTTATCAGCACTACCCGCTATCATAAACCTACCTCGCAAAAAGGCTGGCAGTCGGCATCTGCCAGCAACCGGGTGTCCCAGTCCGTCTATGACGGGTTGGGTCGGCTCCAATACACCATTGATACTCAAGGCCGGGTCAAGGAGCGTGGGTACGACAATGAAGGGCGGATCACCCATACCATCAGTTACGAGACCGACTTTACCCTGGCCGACCGTTCCGCCGCGTCGCTGGGTGCCCTGAAAACACACCTTTCTACCGAGGTGCAGGCTGGCCGTATCCGTGCGGAGCTGAGTGTCTACGACCAGCTCGGCCGGTTGCGCTTTGCCCTCGACGGTGACGGTTTCCTTGTGGAATTCCAGTACAACAGGCAGTCACTGAAGATCCGTAAGAAAGAGTATGTCGACAACCAGGCGGTGCTGAAGGCGCTGAACGATGTCCGCAGCGGCCAGGCAGCTATGACCGAGTACGCGGTTTTCCTCCGGTTGACAGAAAGCCTGCAGAATCTCGATGATGCATCGGCGAAGCTGCGCGCACAGCTGGCAGAGCTTAATAATCAGCAGGGCCGTCTCAACGGGCTGTTCAGCGAGCTGAGTGTGCTGGAGAGAGAGATTGCGAGCACCAACAATGCCAACCACGACTTGGGAAGCAGTATTGACAACGCCAACAACCGTCTGACGGGGCTCCAGAAAGAGGTGGAAACTGAACTGGCGCGACACGCCGATCTGCAAAAGAAAATTAACGCACTCAGCCAGGAAATCGCCGAACATGAAGCAATCCTGAAAGGACAAAACAGTGCCGATGTCGCAGCCGCGCAGAGTGTGCTCAATGAGGCGAAGAAGGCCCTGAATACGGCCAAGGCCGACAAGGGGCAGACGGCAGCTGCAGTGCGGGCCCAGGTCAAGGATAGTGATCTGACGGCACTGCATCCTGAATGGAAGAGTGATTTCTCGGGCCGGAACGGAAAAATATGGAAGTCGGTGGACAGCGAGGCTGCCGCCAACGCCGCACTCACATTGGTGGGTCAGCGGCGAGCTCAGCAAGAGAAGGAAAAGGCCTCCTATCAGCAGCAATATGCAGCTGCTCTGGCAGGCAACAACCCAACGGGGCTTTCCACCGCCGAGCTGAAAAAAAACGGTTGGACAAAGCCGTCAATGCGCTCGCTTACCTTGAGAGTCTGTATGCCGATATCCAGAGTGATATCAGCGCCAGGGAGCGGATCCAGACGCGAACGACAGATGTGCTTTCTGCCGAGCAGAGTCTGGCAGATGCCAGGGCCAAGCAACAAGCCACCAACAACAATATCAATGGTACACCGCCCACACCGTCCACCGGCCATAGTGAACCGCTGACATCGCCAGAGGTGCCAACCGGTGAGCAAATGCCGGTTTTAGCATCGCCTGCAGGCAGTACATCGGCCGTACTAGATAAAATCGATGCGCTGAAATCCAGGCTGCAGGTTCTTGCGGCGGATATCGATGCTCAGACATCGACGGTGGAGCTGAAGACAGCTGCGCTGGCACAGCGCGAGAAGGAATATCAGACTGCAAAGTCGATTTATGATACGGCACAAGCGGAACGAAAAGCCGACATCACCGCGGCCAAAAAAAAGCTGCCGATGCGGCGCAGAAGGTACGAAATGCGGCATGGGCAGAGCATCAGGCCGCCTTGGCCAGCAAGAATACTCATACTGCCAATCAGAAAGCGAAGCAAATCAGCTACAACAAGGCCAAGGTATCCATGATACGGCGCTGAAAGCGAGGAACAGTGCACAAACGGCAAGCAATAATGCCAGTACGGCCTTGTCATCGGCCAACAAAAGCCGTGATGCCAAGCTCAGTTCCAGAAACAAGGCCCAGTCTGACTACAACCACTGGAATACACAATACGTTAATGCCAATAATCATTATAACTACACCGTCGGCAAGGTAAATACAGCAACATCCCACTTGCATAATGCGCGCAAGCACTTGAATCATGCGCAGGCTGCTTATAATAGGGCTGCCGCTGGGCGTCATACAAACGAGGAAGGTCATTCCTGGGGCACATCGATCTCCCAAATAAATAGCAAACGTGCCGCCCGTGACCGAGCTGCAACGAATGTGAGGAACAATCAAAACAGCTATCACTATTGGGTCGGGCAGAGGAATAGTGCCACCAATGACAGAAAGGCTAAGCTTGACAAGCGCAACCATTGCCTGAATGTACTCAATGCCGCCAAGGGTCAGTACAACACTTCGGTAACACAGGCAAATGCCGCCAAGACTCATGCCGACAAGGCCGCGTCGACGCTGGCTAGTGCAAACAAGGCGCTTGATGCAACCAAAGCACCACTGACAAATGCCACCAAGGCCCGTAATTCGGCCAACAGTGCTTTGTCGGGTGCCAATACCGGTTTGCCCAAGCAGACAAAGCGTTGAAAAGTGCTGATGCTGTACTGGCTGCCAGACAGCGTAAATATGAAGATGCGAAAGGAACACCGCAGGAGCAGGTGGACATTGCACAGGCACGTTTTGATACCGCCAAGACAGAAAAGGCGGCGGCAGAGAAAGCACTGGTCGATGCAAGGAGCTTGCATGACCGCCTGTTCTCACAGAGCAGCAACCTGCGTAAAAGCGTAGACCAGGCTCAGGCTCGGTTTGATGTGGTCAATCGCAACTACCAGCAAAAAAAACGAAAGACTATAACAACGCCCAGAATACCTACAACAACGCAGAAGCCGACAAGCGCAATAAAGCTATTGCTCTCACAAATACACAGTCTAACCTGACGAGTCTCAGTCGCGATCTTGAAAGTGCAAAGCACCGTTATGACAAGGCGGTGCCGGAAGTCAACGGTGTAAAATCACAGTTAGATAGTGCTCGCTCGCACCTCAGAAATGCGCAGTCTGCCTATGACCGAGCGGTAGCAGGGCGACATACAAATGAGGAGGGCAATTCTTGGGGAACGTCGCAGTCAGAAATCAATAATAAACGTGGTGCAAGGGATCGGGCGGCGACGGATGTAAGAAATAAAGAGAATGCCTACAACACCTGGGTGGCGAAGCGTAATACGGCTGCAGGTGACATGAACCGTCTGGAGGTATCGAAAAAAAACGGCGAAAACAGCCGTTACGGCAGCGACCGACCAATATAACGCGGCGCTGATAGCAATGAACAATGCCCGCGATGCACTCAATACCTTGACACCGCAGTATGAAAGCCTTACCGCGCAATACAATGCGGCAAAAACGGCGTTGGATACTCAGACTTCATCCCTGCAGCAGGTCGAAGCCCGCTTTAGCCAGGTTAAGACACAGCTTGAGGTTGCCGAGGTACGGCTGGTGGATGCCAATACAGTTTATGATGCCGCCAAAGAAACCCTTGCACTGCTGGGCTCCGATGCGGCGGGCGATGCAGCAACCGTACAGTATGAGAAGGAAAGCAAGCAGGCTCTTGATGCCGCGCGGCAGGAGAAATCGTCAGCAGTCAATATGTTGAAAGCTCTGCAAGTAGAGCGTGACAACATTCTTGCGGAACAGGCTGTATTGGTGAAAGCTCTGGCGGATGACGGTCAGGGGGGAACGGGTTCACTGATAAATGAGAGTATCGATAGTCTTGACCTAGCCAATGCTGCCAAAGAGCAGGCCGAAAGGGATATGGTGGTCAACCAACAGAAAGTTGCCACCCTTAAGAGCCAGCTTTCTACATTGGCTGACAATATCGAACAGCAGCGTAATGCCATTGAAAAGCAAAAACGCGATTATGAGGAGAAGTTGGCAGTCCATGCTACCAAGCGGGATGCTGTCCGTGATGTATCTAGCCAGTTAAAGGGCGAGCAGGGCGTCCGAGTTAGTACAGAAGCTGAGATTATCTCCTGGAGGATGCGAAACGTGTTCGCGCGTCCAATATCAAAACCGCAGAGATGGGGCTTACCCAGTCTACACTGGCACATGCCAATGCCTCGGACAACTTAGTGAGTGCCAATGCTCTTTTGAGCTCTAACAAAGCGGTCCAAGCCCAGCGAAAAAAAAGATCGCGAAGCGGCTAAGAAAGCGCTGGAAGCAGCTGAAAAAGCTCTTGTTGCAGCTCGAAATCATAAGGCAAATACAGCTTCAGCAGTAAAAACTTACAAGTCGTGGGGGGATGCACTCTGGATTGCTGACCAGGACTTCAGGCATTGGGATAATGCTTATAAACATCGACTCAATAACAAATATCGCACATTGTCGGAAGAGAAGGGCGGCGGTAGTACGGGTTATACGAGTGCACAAATTGGTGCCGCAAAACGCGAAAGGGATGCAGCGGCTAGGTTCTTGAACGGTTTCAAGAATCAGTTTACGAAGAGTTCAGGCTCCATCTACAAGGGGCCAGATAGTGCAAATAACGCCACTGCGGCAATGAGTCAAGTCAAGCACTATGAGTCGGGGATACGGACGCTTTATAACGAGGCGAATGATACCTACAACCGTTCGGTTACTGCCAAGCATACGAATGAGGAAGGGCGATCATTCAACACCTACAATCAGGCTCAGATCAATGCTTTTAGAGCAACAAGAGATAAGGCACAACGTGGTCTTCAGTTTGTCGTAAACGTGAAGACTAAGATGACCGACGATATAGAAGCACGTAATCGGGTAACCAAAGCACAGAGTGAAATAAAGAGGCTAGCAGGCAACCTGGTAACGGTAGAAGCTAACCTTGCCAAGACTGATGTCAAGGTTAACGATGCTCAGAATAAGGTGAATGCAGCTAAGTCTTCGTTGAATAGCGCTAAAGCGGCAATTCAAGCGGCAGAGCAAAAAAAGTGAACAGTGCCCATTCCGCGATGGATGAAGCTGAGAAAAACCTCAATAGCGCCCGCGCAAGGATGGGGAGAGTAGAAGGCTCAATTAGCCATATTCGTAAGCTGCTCGACATTGCCAAAACGGATGAGTCTAAAGCAGAAGCCGCCGTGGTTGCTGCTCGTAAAGAGCTCAATGTCGCCCAGGGCAATTTGAATGTTGCTAAAAAAAGAACTGAATACGACGGTTAGCTTTCTTACTAAAGCCCACAATGACCTGCAGGATGCAACTACCTTGCATCGCAAGGTGAGTGCCTACCTCAATCGTGCTAGTACGTATAAAGAGCGTGCCGCCACGACCTTGAACAAAGCTCAGCAGTTTGTATACCTTTCTGCTCAGACTCTTTCACAGGAAACCCAAGCTGGTGCTGTCAGCAATGATACCGATTATCGCTACGATACGAGGGGGCAACTGGTCAGCACCCTCTCGGCAACGGTAAGTTATGCTGAAGTCACCGCAAAAGGAAATGTTGTACAGCACATAGGCCGTCTTGAGACGACACACGGTTATGACAGTCTTGGTAACGTTGTTTCATCGACCTCTGCGGCTGGTACCAGCATGGCCAATACCCAGCGGTTTGAGTTCAACATTATGGGGGAACAAACTAAATCGCAGGGACTTGCCGGTAGCTCGGTTATCTACAATGACCAAAACTTGGCGACAGTCAATATCAACGCTGAGAATGGTCGCCGCGATAAAGTGTATGACCAGCAAGGCCAGCTTCGCTTTGATGTCGATGAGCTGGGGCATGTGACCGAGCACAGGTACAACGCATACGGTGAGAAAGTCGCGCAAGTCCGCTTTAGCAATGTCTATACGGCAACGCGGCCGTCGGGGCAGGGTATTGCTCTTGCCGACATGGTGAGTTTCGCTAAAGGCGGTGGTAGCAGCCGGACACTGAGTTGGAATTATGATAAGCGAGGTCAACAGACCGCGACGGTTCAAGGTAGCAGCCTAAATGGAACCACTATCAGTGACAAGGTAACCTTCAATGCCTTCGGTGAGAAAGTGTCAACGATACGTAACTATGTGAATGTTGATCACAAAACATCTGAACATCTTTATTCTGTCACCGGTGAGCTTCTTGCAACGCGTGATGCTGAGGGGTATGTCACGCTCTTGGGGTATAACCATTATGGTGAAGTATCGGACAAGAAGGAGTTCTCATCTCGTTATAACGGCAGTTGGAATCTTGTCGAACTGAATAAGTGGGCGAATGGACAGGGCTCGAAGCTCCGTTTGGAAACCTATCAGTACGATAAACGTGGCAACCGCCAACAGACGACTCGTCATGATGTTGATTACGCCATCCATAACGGAAACACAGTCACCCGTAAAAATGACAGCATTATAACCACTACTTACCATGACTATGCTGGCCGAATGTACCTAACCGTACAGGAGACTGGAAACGTTAATAAGAGCACCCACCTCACCACAGGAAACCGGGTGTTGCATGAGTATGATGCCCTTGGGCGCTTGGTTAGCAGCTGGGGCAAAGAGCGACAGTATGTGGTGTCAAACATGTCACTCGCTGTTAGCAAAGGCGGACAACCGGAAAGGCTGCCTGCACATCAGCGTACTAGTTATCTGTATGATGCCCAAGGCAACCAGATCAGTACGATTACTGAAGGTCGAAGTACCTTCCAGTATTTCAATGCCAGCGGTCAGATGACCGGGCGAAAAGATGCGGAAGGCAACTATACCCGTATAGAAACAGACAAGATGAATAGGGTGATCAGGGAAAGCCAGAACGTTTCGTCTACGGGGGGACTCAACTATTCATTTGAAAAAGCCACAACTTATAGTTACGACAAAACTGGCCGTCAGACTGGCACGACCCAAAATTCTTCATCGGGCAAAATTACCGAATCCGCTCACTTTAACGCTTTTGGGGAAGTAACCGAGAAGCGCCATAACAACAAGGTACAGGAGTCCTTTGTATATGACGGCTTCGGACAGGTATCTGGGGCAACTCGAAAGGGAGTTAAGACGGATTACCGCTATAACTGGTTGGGTAAGGTCACTCGCGAGGCAGTGAATGGAAGTCGTGTGACAACCAGGGAGTACGATAAATTAGGGAATGTTACCAAGGAAATTGGTCAGGCAGTTGATGGTAAAACGCCAGTAACCAGTCAAACCTTCGATCGTTGGGGTAATGTACAGACCCGTAACGTAAACGGCAGTGTTTATCGCTTTGAATACAATAGCAGCAACCAGGTGGTTAAGCAGACTGCGCCACAAGTAGATGTGGTTGATATAAATGGGAAAATAACAAAACGAACCCCTGTCACTCTGATGTACTACGACCAGCATGGCAATCGCATTGCAACCCAGGCCGCCAATGGCAGCTGGCAGAAAAGTTATTATGACCTCTCTGGTCAGAAATTAATGGACGTCAATGGTGTTGGTGGCAAGACGCACTACTACCATGATGCCCGTGGCGATATGGTCGGACGCATCAACACCCTAGGACAGGGCGAGATGTTCAGTTACAACGAGAACGGCCAACTGCTGACGCGAGCGAAACTGAACCTCGACAAGAACTACGCCGAAGTGTACGCCAAGTATGCCTATGATCAGGCCGGCCAGCGTTACAGCGAAGAGTGGGTTGGTGAGACAGGGTACACACAGTGGACCCGCTTCGATGCGGCGGGCAGGGTTCTGGAGACTCAGGGTAATGGCAAGCACCAGACGTTCAGCTATGACAGTTTCGGTAACAAGACCCGCGAAGCATGGATTGAAAATGGTATTGAGAAAGCCTCTAAGAGTGCTACCTACAACCATTACGGGCGCTTAGCCACTGAGACTCTGCTAGACGGCAATAAAACTACTTACAGTTATAATAGCTCTAACCAGGTGACACGTAAGCATGGTAGCGGTATTGATCTGCGTTTCGAGTACCACGCTAATGGGTTGCTCAAGAAGCAATGGGTTGGTTCAAAAAGCGAGACCTACCGCTACGACATTAATGGTAAGGAAGTATCGAGAACACTGAAAGAGGGTAATAATCAGCTGACGACCGTGAGTAACTGGGACAGCATGGTCGTCTGTCAGCCATTAAAACAACGGTGGCAAAAGGCTTTGGTAAAACCCTCGATTCTGCCGAGGTTAAATACCAATACGATCAAGTCGGCAACCGCCGTAAAGTCATCTCGACAAAAGGAAACACCTCCCAGACTCGTTGGTATCGTTATGATGGCGACAATCGCATGGTGGGATCGCACACTAACGCGACAGACAGTGCTAAGTTTGCCAAAACGGCTGGAAGTCGGGTCATCGCCTACGATGCGGCAGGTAGAAAGTATCAAGAAACTAGCTGGAAGTCCGTCACTCGTGACGGTATAGCTGCGACCGTCAAAGAAGAAAGTTTCTTTGGACATGACGTCAACGGCCATATTCAGAGCATTAGGCTTATGAATATGCGGGAAGCAATCGCCATCAGCTCCGTTTCTTGACACAGAAAAACTCGCGCTCAGGGTATGCGTTAAGTCAGCAGGAAATGACAACTACTTTCCAGTATACAGCTGGCAGGATTCAAGCAAACTCTGGCAAGACTACAGATACGGTAACGACTTTTACCTACGCAGATGGGCAAATGGAAAGCCAGTCGGTCAGGGAGAGCGGACGCGACAAATTTGAGATTAGTTTTACTTATCACTATTCGGGCCAGATCAGTAAGCAATTGACCAATGTCATCAGTGATCGGTTTACTGATACGCTGGAATATCGTTATCAGGGACGGGATGGATTCCAGAAGAAGCAAACGATAGCGAGTAGCAGTCGCAATAACTTCGAAAAGGGTATTACTGATTTCCATTACAACCCTGCAGGTCAGCTTACCAAAGTCACCAGTACTAAGGCAGAAAGCCGCCGCGATGTGCTTACCGACTTCAACGGACAGGTAGCGCTGCAGTTGAGCGGGGGCAAGCTGAGTGCCGAGCTTTCTGTGGGAGGCAATCCGCTGGCCCGCCTGTCGGAAACCAAGCTGGATGCCGATCTTCTCAGCGACAGTGCCGCTTCAGCAGGCACTCAACCGGGTGCCTATACAGTAAAAACCAACGACACCCTGCAACGGATTTCGCAGATGGTGTATGGCGATAGCCGCTACTGGTTCCTGATTGCCGATGCCAACGGCCTTTCGCCGAGCGAGTCGCTAACAACAGGAAAATCGCTGGTTATCCCGAACCAGCATACCCAAACCTACAACGGTGCGGAGAGCTTCAAGCCGTATAACGAAAGCGAAGTACTGGGTAATATCAACCCTGATCCGATAGCGCCGCCACCGCCGAAGAAGAGCTGCAACCCGATTGCGATGATCATCATGGTTGTGGTTG
>LLEN01000099.1_pt1 | contig 18895 bp, 18 predicted proteins | sample 595881 | NCBI WGS metagenome assembly LLEN01 (sample SAMN02919314, study PRJNA255460) | bioreactor metagenome | biome: chemostat; feature: culture 2012_10.3; material: sediment; isolation source: day86 10degC chemostat 2012 inoculated with Wadden Sea sediment taken from... | place: Germany: Bremen ...
CAACCCGCTTGATAGAATCGATACCGAGATCGGCTTCCATATCCATCGCCAGATCTAGCATCTCGGTTGGATAGCCAGTCTTGTCTGCGACAACCTCCAACATGGTCTTTTGTACTTGCGTCGCATCCAAGCCGCTTGCAGCTGGTGCTGATACCGGTGCGGTTGGAGTTAAAGATGCTGTTGTTGATGCAGGCGTTACGGATACAGCTGCAGGTAGCTTGCTGTTCATGTAGGTGACGATTTCGCCGAGGGTACGGCATTCCGCCAAATCTTCAGGGTTGAGTTCAGGAAGCGTCGGTAGCTGATCCTGTACTGTACCGAGGATCTCAACACGCTTGATGGAGTCGATACCTAAATCGGCTTCCATATCCATGTCTAGATCCAGCATTTCAGTCGGGTAGCCTGTTTTGTCGGCCACGACTTCAAGCATGGTGTTCTGAACTTGAGCCGCTTCTAAGCCGTTAGACGCAGCTGTTTCTGCAATAACAGAAGCTGTTGCTGCTGTAGGTGCAGCACCTAGCTTGCTGTTCATGTAGGTGACGATTTCACCCAGCGTTCGGCACTCAGCCAAATCTTCAGGGCTAAGCTCTGGCAGATTAGGAAGCTGTTCTTGTACAGTTCCTAGGATCTCAACACGTTTAATTGAGTCGATGCCGAGATCCGCTTCCATATCCATATCAAGATCGAGCATTTCGGTCGGATAACCCGTTTTTTTTCAGCAACGACTTCCAGCATGACTTTTTCAGCATTGGCTGTTTGCACTGGAGCAACAGCAGCTACTGTTGCTGGTGCCGGAGAAGGTTGCTGAACCGGCGCGACGGCCTTCGCGGGTACTGGTGCTTTAACCGGTGCCGGAGCAGCTACAGGCTTAGCCGCAGGTTGAGTTGTCGCTTGAGTTACAGGGGCAATCGCGACAGTCGGCGCTACCGTTTGTGGTGCCTGAGCAGCAACAGGAGCAGTAGAAGTAACCGTTACTTGCTGCGCTGGAGTTGCAGTTGACTGTAACGTTGGCTGTGAAGTCAACAATCCTAGTGCCGAGTTATTGCTGTTCGCTTGAAGTTCAAGGTAATGTGCGTGAGCTTTCAGTGTATCGGCTTGATGCTGGTGGAACATTTCCATTGAGCGCTGCAGGCTTTCAGGAATTGCCGTACCAGAAGCAGCCATCTTCGCCTGCTCTGTCATTAAGGTTGTGAACGTATCACCATACTGCTGCGGAATAGCCAAAAATTGCTGGTGAAGTTCAGCTACCTGCTGTTGTGCGGCAAAGAATGCATGCAATGACGCATCGCTAGGAGTTAGCGGAGAAGCTGCCTTGCTGACTTGCTGTGCAGGTGCTGACGCAGCTTGAGGCGAAACTTGAACAGGGGCCTGAGCAGTAGCGGCAGGCATTGCAGCAGGTTGCGTTGCAGCAACCGGTACTTCGCGGATTTCGGTTTTAATCACTTCTTTTTCCACAATTTTCTCAACGACTTTCTCTACGATTTCAGTTTGTGTGCTTACCGTTCCCGTTGCCAATGATTTGGCCATTTTGGCTCGGGTTGCGTCACTGATGTAATTGGTCGCGTTGAGTTTGATATTCATTGGTGATGTAGCGCTTGGCTGGGCGATATCGGCCTGGTATGGGTCGATATTGTCTAGCGTAACACCCGCAACCGCGAGTTGGACCGCGGCTAGACGTAACTGTTGATCGCTATCACCTTTCGGGTTCGGGTTGATGCTAATCGTGCAAAGATCTGCGTCTTGGTTGGCCGCGATTTTCTCGCTAAGGGTTTTCTCAACCAGTTTCTGCAGAATGTTCTTCGGACCGAACTCGATAAATACTCGGGCGCCTGCATCGTACATTGCCTCAAGCTGAGTGCTGAAACGCACTGACTGCAGCATGTGCTGCTTGAATGCTTTTTTTTGATGGCCTTGCCATCGTTTTTATGCAGCTCGCCAGTTGCGTTGGAGTAAAGCGGCAGTGCAGGGGCACTGAATGTCGCTTTATCAATGGCGGCAGCAAATGGTTTCTGTGCGTGGGCAACCAATGGCGTGTGGAAGGCACCGGACACCGGAAGAGGGATCGCTTTGAAACCTTGCTCTGTGAGCGCCTTTGCTGCCAACTGAGCATTGTCGGTCGGGCCCGCAATAACCAGCTGTGTTGGTGCATTGTAGTTGGCGATGCTTACACCATCATACTTGCTGATGCACGTCTCGACAGCGGCTAGTTTATCTGCCTCGAGAATCACGGCATACATAGTGCCGCTATCACCTTCGGCAGGTGTGGCTGCCATGGCATGGCCACGCTCGAATGCTAGTTTGTAGTAGTCTTCCTGGGAGATAACACCTGAAGCGCACAGCGCACTGAGTTCACCAAAGCTGTGGCCCGCCACCATGTCGGCTTTGAAGCTGCTTGGGTCATTAGTGCATATTGGGCCATAGACACTACACCAATCGCACTTTGTGCATTGGCGGTATTGGTCAATATGGCTTCTTGAGCGGCTGTGTCTTGCTTGTTGAAGACAGGAATAGGGAAAAGCACCTGAGACAATGGTGTTTTATTATTCTGTCCAAAGACTTTATCGGCGTTAGCAGCTGCTGGCGCGCCTCTGGGTAATGACAAGCCAGTTCACGGCCCATATTGAGATATTGTGAACCTTGGCCGGCAAAAAGCGCAGCGACTTTTGCCGAACCTTTATCATTCACAAGGGCTGTTTCACGGTAGCTGGTTCCGTTTGGCAGCTGCCAGTGTGTTTTGGTCTGGCTTTCAAGTGTTGAAATAGCTTGGGTCAGCTGAGCCTGAAGCTCTTGGCCTGTTTTAACCACTAAGCCTAGACGTGCATGGCTGCTGTCAATGTCGCGCAAACCGTGAGTCTTCGCCAGTGCTTCTAGATCAATTTTGTTGCTTGCGATATTTGCTGCCGTTTCTTTCAGGCTCGCAAGAAGTGCTTCACGAGATGCCGCGCTGAACAGCAATGTTTGCGCAACTTCACGTTGGCGATATTTGTCACCACGGGCATGCTCTTGGGTGTACTCTTCCAGTACGATGTGGAAGTTGGTACCGCCGAAACCAAACGAGCTGATACCCGCACGGCGTGGAGTACCATCAACGCGCTGCATCCATGGACGCGTCTGGGTATTGAGGTAGAAAGGCGAGTCTTCAATTTCAAGCTTCGGATTCGGGCTGGTTACATTGATTGTCGGCGGCAGCACTTTATGGTGCAGCGCCAGCGCGGCCTTGATTAAACCTGCGGTGCCCGCTGTCGATTTGGTATGGCCAATCTGCGATTTTACCGAACCCAATGCGATGTGTTGCTTTTGGTCGTTGTTTTCGCTGAATACCGAACTCAAGCCTTTGAATTCAGCGACATCACCTGCTGCAGTTCCTGTACCGTGGGCTTCTAACAGACCAAGTGTATGAGGGGCAAAACCAGCATCATCATAAGCTCGCTTCAGAGCCTTTGCCTGACCTTCAGGGCGGGGCGCGTAGATACTCTTGAACTTACCGTCTGAAGATGCACCGACACCTTTGATGACGGAGTAGATACGGTCGCCATCACGTTCAGCGTCTTCCAGGCGTTTCAGCGCAATCATGCCGATGCCTTCACCAATCATCATCCCCTTTGAATCAATATCAAATGGTTGGATGGTTTCGTTGGTGGTGAATGCCGGTGTTTTCGAGAAACTCATGTACATGGTCGGTGAGTTATCGGTACAGACGCCGCCGGTGATCATCATCTCGCTGCGACCGTCAACTAATTCCCCAAGTGCCATGCGAAGTGCGGCAAGAGAGCCGGCACAGGCTGCATCGACGACGCAGTTGATACCGCCAAGGTCAAAGCGGTTCGCGATACGACCTGCGATAACGTTGCCTAGCGAACCCGGGAATGAATTCTCTTCCCAGTGAATATACTGATCTTGGAACTTCTTGATCAGCATCTCGCTGTCTTCGTCATTGATACCGCTGTTTTTGAATACTTTCTTTAAGACAGGGTACTGAAGACGGGCATTCAGGCTCTGGCTGATCTTCTGACCACCGCCAACACCCAAGGTAATACCAATTTTGTCACGATCATAATCTGTCGGCAGTTTGGCATCAGCCAATACTTCTTTGGCGACGATCAAGGACAGAAGCTGCGAGGTGTCAGTCAGCTCTAGAATATTGGGCGGTAGACCAAACTCCATAGGATTGAAATCCACTTCCGGCATGAAGCCACCACGTTTGCAGTAAGACTTATCCGGCGTGCTCTTGTTAGCATCGTAGTAGTCTTCGGGACGCCAGTGCGTATCAGGCACTTCAGTGATTGCGTCAATTTTTTTTCGCTGATCAAATCCCAGAACTTATTCAGGTAGCGAGAGTTTGCGAAGATACTTGCCATGCCAACAATAGCAACTGGCATGTCTTTAAGACGCTTGTTGAGTCGCTTGTCTTCTTGCGATTCAGACGTGTTATTTGGGGTTTGGCTCATTATGAGTCTCCACTGAACACCCGAAGATCGGGTGTAAAAAAAATTCGTGTGGGTGTTGCGGACAGGCAACGTGTGAAAATTGAATAGGTTGAGGTGTAATAAAAAAGTGCAATAACTGGTGTGGAAGCACACAAGCTAGGAAGTGATTGGTAGCAGCAAAGCACCGGAGTGCGCGAGTAAAGGAAATATGCATATCAGCAGTAGCATACTTCTGGCATTCGATGATGTGCGATAGTGCTTTCATCTGTATAAGTCGTATCCATCATAATCCTGCTGAACTACTGCTGTGATTATCAGAAAAGGAGGTACTTACCATCCGTTATGAAAGCCAGCTAAATCCGTTGATGGGGCAGCAGCCTACCCGAGCTCGCTTTTCGTTACAATCGTCTGAACGGGAGGTAGGATCTCTTCAGACCAGTTCAAAATTTCAATTTTTGATTTATCGCATTATCAATATCTATAACATTTTGAATTAAAATGATTATTTAATCTTTATTAGTGTAAATACTCAATTTTTCACAAAAGTATGATCTACGCCCCAATTTTGCAAATAAGTGTGATCTGCTATCAGAAAGAAAGGCTGGAGAGGTGCGGTGAACAAAAAAAATGCTGCTATGCGTGACGTTGAGCTGCTGAGTCTATTCCAACGCGCATACTACACTGGACTTACCGCATCTGAGGCAGGTTTTACACTGTTGTTTTCAAGCTAAAGCAGTCACAATAGAAGGGCTTTTTTTTACTTTTTATTTGCTGGTACTTGCTTTGTTATCATCTTCAGTTGTCCATCTCTGGTTTTGTCCTCTTATGAATATTGATGATGTTCGATCATCCGTTGACGCTTTAAAGCAATGTCTCTCTGATGACGAGCTAAAGAAAGTGGCTCGTTACCGTCAACCAGAAATGCGAGAGCAGGCATTGTACGTACGCGGATGTCTGAGGGTGATTTTGTCACAATATGCCACGGTGTTACCCCATGAATGGCGCTTTGAATATGGTGAAAAGGGCAAGCCGCGGTTATGTGAAAAGCAGCGTAAGCTTACTGGGCTGGAGTTTAACCTCAGCCATAGTGGTGATTACTTGCTGGTTGGGATCATCAAATCAGGAAAAGAGCCTATAGCCTTGGGGGTGGATATCGAACATGCCAGAGTGAGCCTGGATATTTACCCGATACTCAATAATTATTTTTCACCACAGGAAGCCGATACGTTACTAGCCTTACCGTCAGAGTGCCAAAACCAGCGTTTTTTTTGACCTTTGGGTATTAAAAGAATCAGTCATAAAGGCGACAGGGCAGGGGCTGGCACAATCGCTGAAATCGTTTGAGTTTGATCTGTCTACTGTGAGAGCAGACAGACAGGAAAAACTGCCGTTAGTTGACTCTGGTGCGGTCACTGGTCCTGATTGTTGCGGGGAGCTGGAACTGTATAGAGATATTGGTTTACGGTTTATTGATGACAGTGCTCATACAGAGGCATTATCGACGCAGTGGCAAACCTGTCTGGGAAGAGTCGACGAGCAGTACCGCTTTGCGGTGGCATTGTCGGGTTCGGCAAAGCTGTTGCAGCCGATGAAGCCATTGCAGATGCAGATAGAGGCGTGCTGGCTTAGTCCAAGCCAGCTGCTAGCGTTATACTCAATCGGGTGAATGCAGGCCTGTATTAGCTTGGCATGATTAGCCAGGCATTATTTATTAGTCGGCCATCATTGACAGTAGAATGTCTTCGGGAACAGGCTGTAGTCGTTTTTCTTTATCCAAACAGACCATTTCGATGTCACCAATAACGGCGGCGCGGGTGGCTCCCGGACGCCAGACTTCTTGACGCCACAGGGTCTTGTATTTGCCGTCTAGGGTGAAAGTGGTGCGGATATCACAGATTTCTGCAAACTCAACGCCATCCTGGAAAGTCATGTTTGCTTTATAGACCGCAAATCCTAACCCGTGCTCGTTCCAAAGCGTCGCCAGTTTATCGCTATCAATAACGTGTTCGCGCGCACGTTCGAAATATTTGAGAAAGTTAGGGTGGTATACTACCCTGAATGGTCAGTATCTTCGTAGTAAATTTGTACCGGGTGGTGATATACCTTACTCATATCGTTCTCTGTCTCTTTATTTATCAGGTGGATCTATACTGTTCCTGCCTGTGCAAGAATAGATACCAAGATTGGCACTTTACAGCACGTTTGCCACTAACATAATATCTTTTGTACTGGTCATATGAGCCTGCCTACCTCTCGTTATCTGGCAGTTTCTATTGAATCCTCTTTCTTTTCTTGCTCCAATGTCGCGCAAGTTAAGCATAAATAATGACGATCGGTGCCGTTTTGACCGAGATAGTGAGCAGTTACATAGTTGAATGAAATATTCCCGCGTTTTTATCAATAGTCTGGCTTACGAGCTAGCACCACAAGTGGTCTCAAGTTCTGAGTTAGAATCTCGTTTAGCTCCCTTATACCAGAAGTTTCGAATCCCGATGGGGCAGCTTGCCGCATTAACCGGGATCGAAGAGCGCCGCTGGTGGCCGAAAGGACACGTATTGTCTGATGGCGCACTCGACGCAGCCCGTAAAGCGATTGATGAAACGGGTGTCCAAGTCGAAGATCTAGGTGCTGTTGTTTATACCGGCGTATGCCGCGATCAACACGAACCTGCCACCGCTTGTAGAATTGCCTCTGAGCTAGGCGTATCGAACAATACTGCCATTTACGATATCAGCAATGCCTGCCTTGGTGTGCTTTCTGGCATTTTAGACATTGCTAACCGTATCGAGCTGGGGCAAATCAAAGCCGGTCTGGTTGTTTCCTGTGAGTCTGCCCGCCATATTGTCGATATTACCATTGACCATATGTTGGCTGAGCCGACCATGCAGAACTTTGCCCAGTCGCTGGCAACCCTGACAGGCGGCTCCGGAGCTGTCGCTGTATTGCTAACTGACGGTAGCCTTCCTCTACAAAATACGCGCCAGCATCAATTGTTGGGGGCGAGCCACTTATCAGCACCCGAGCACCATGACCTCTGCCAATGGGGCCTGCAGGAAGTTGGTCCGCAGCTGTTCCGCGAGTACATGCGTACCGATGGTGTAAGCTTGCTCAAGGAAGGTGTCCAGTTAGCGCGTGACACCTGGGCGCATTTTCTTGAACAACGCAATTGGGTTGTCGATCAGGTTGATAAGGTTATTTGTCACCAAGTGGGGGCATCTAACCGTAAACAGGTGCTAAATGCATTGAATATTCCTGTTGGTAAAGAATTCCCGACCTATCGCCTGATGGGGAACATGGGCAGCGTTTCCCTGCCTGTTACAGCGGCGATGGCGCATGATCATGGCTTTTTGAAACCAGGCAACAATGTGAGCTTCCTCGGTATAGGAAGCGGGCTTAACTGCATGATGTTGGGCTTGAAGTGGTAGTAACCAGTAACTACCGAACAGTACAGAATAAGGATGGTCATGTTAGACACATTGTTTCCCTTTAAGCGCAACTTTTTAGACCGAAATGGTCACAAGCTCCACTATCTTAACGAGGGGCAGGGTGAGCCAGTTGTGATGGTTCACGGTAATCCAAGCTGGTCGTTCTATTACCGTAATTTGGTAACGGCGTTAAGCGATAACCACCAGTGCATCGTGCCCGATCATATCGGCTGCGGTTTGTCTGACAAGCCGGATGATGATGGGTATGACTACACCCTGAACAACCGGATCGATGATCTTGAAGCTTTGCTGGACCATTTAAATGTACGGGAAAACATCACGCTTGTTGTTCATGACTGGGGCGGGATGATCGGTATGGGCTATGCGGCCCGTTATCCTGATCGAATTAAGCGTTTGGTGGTTCTGAACACGGGCGCATTTCACTTGCCGGAGTCAAAACCTTTTCCTTGGGCATTGTGGATTTGCCGTAATACATTACTGGGCACGGGACTGGTACGTGGTTTCAATGCGTTTTCGTCTATCGCCTCATATGTTGGCGTAAAGCGTAAACCGATGAGCCCGGAAGTACGTAAAGCTTATGTTGCGCCGTTTGATTCGTGGGCGAACCGGATTTCTACCTTGCGTTTTGTCCAGGATATTCCGCTGCGAGAAGGCGACAGGAACTATCAGCTAGTTTCTGAGATCGCAGCAAGTTTACCGGCATTTTCCAAGGTTCCGACATTGATCTGCTGGGGACTTAAAGACTTCGTCTTTGATAAGCATTTTCTGGCTGAGTGGCGCGAGCAAATGCCGCATGCAACCGTGCATGAGTTTGCCGATTGCGGTCACTATATTCTCGAAGATGCGAGCGATGAGGTTGTACCGCTCATCACTGATTTTCTGAACGAGGCGCCGTCAAACGAGGCACGCCCCTAATGGGTGTCGAACATCAGGCTAATATTTGCCGCCATCTGAAGCGAGCAGCAAAGGAAACGCCTGCATCGCTTGCGGTTGCGGTGCAAAAACGATTGCTGACAGGCAAGTATCGCTATCAAGAATTAAGTTTTGGTGAGCTAGATGCAGACAGCGATCGTATTGCTCGGGTATTAGCCGATTATGGCATTACGAGAGGCATGAAAGCGGTGCTGATGGTAACTCCTAGCCTTGATTTTTTTTGCCTTGACGTTTGCACTGTTCAAAGCTGGTGTGATCCCGATCCTTGTTGATCCCGGTATGGGGATTAAAAACCTCAAACAATGTTTTGCCGAGGCAGAGCCTGATGCGTTTATCGGGATCCCGAAAGCGCATATGGCGCGCTGTTTGTTCGGCTGGGGCAAACCGAGTGTTCGGCGTTTATTGACGGTCGGCGGTAGTGAGCTATTTGCCAAAGCCTTTGGCGGTATCAGCTTGAAGGCGCTGCTGAAAGCTGGAGCTCAAACTCCGGCGGCCTCACTAGCTATAAATGAAATACCAGCCGCTAACGAAATGACGTTGCTTGGTAATGATGAGATGGCGGCGATACTGTTCACCAGCGGCAGCACCGGAACGCCCAAAGGTGTGATTTATACTCATGCGATGTTCGAGGCACAAATCAATGTGCTGAAAAATGATTACGGCATAGTTTCCGGTGAACGCGATCTTGCGACATTCCCGTTGTTCTCCCTGTTCGGACCTGCACTCGGCATGGCCTCTATTGTGCCTGATATGGATGCCAGCAAGCCGATCACCGCTAAGCCAAGCAATCTTTTTGCCGCGATTGAACAATACCAATGCAGCAATATGTTTGTGAACCCAGCGCTTATTGAGCGGCTGGGGCAAGCGGGCGTAGATCTTTCACATACCTTGCCCAGTATTCGACGGGTGATTTCTGCCGGGGCGCCGGCGACAATTTCATCCATTGCCCGTTTTAGCAAGATGCTGAACGACGGTGTCGAGGTACTGAATTCGTATGGTGCAACAGAATCATTGCCATTGACGATGATTGGCAGTGAACAGTTGCTAAATACCACCGATGTTACCGACAGCGGTGGTGGCATTTGTGTCGGCAAACCTGTTGATGGCGTCGATGTGGCGATCATTGCGATCACCGAGGATTCGATTCCTGCATGGGATGAGGCGCTTCGGTTACCTGTAAATACGGTTGGTGAAATAGTCGTGAAGGGGCCGATGGTCAGCAGCGGTTATTATCGCCGTGCCAGCGCGACAGAACATGCCAAGATCCTCGATAGCCATACTGATACGAAACATATTAGCACGAGCCAAGCCTGTATGAACGAGCAGAGTGTTCGCCACCGCATGGGAGATGTAGGTTATCTCGATCAGCATGGTCAACTATGGATGTGCGGCCGCAAGGGCCATCGGGTTGAAGCCAATCGTGTTGATTCAGCGCATGATGAACATCCGTATTTCTCTATTCCGTGCGAGCGCATTTTCAATACCCACGCTAAAGTCAAACGTAGCGCGCTAGTCGGGGTTGAAATCAAGGGCGAAACAGTTCCCTTGCTGTGTGTAGAACTAGATAAAGGGATTGAGCTTGGTCAGTCAGAGCAGGCGATAAATGGTTTTTACGATGAACTAAGAGCCATTGGCGCAAAATATAGCCAGACTGCAGGTATCGTTGATTTCCTTATCCATCCCGATTTTCCTGTTGATATTCGCCACAACGCGAAGATTTTCAGAGAGAAACTTGCCGTTTGGGCGCAGCACAAAAAAAAGGCACTAGATAGTGAGTGATCAAACTACCTCCGTTAACGTGACAGATCAAGATCTCCAGCCTGAAGAATCAAGGGCGCTGAAAGCATTGGCACAGAAGGTAAGCCATGCATTTGTAACAGGTGCCGGAGGCTTTCTGGGCAAAGCCATCTGCCGCTACCTGCGAGTCGCGGGGATTGAAGTAACAGGGTTTGCTCGCGGTAGCTATCCGGATCTTCAGCAGATGGGGGTCCGGATGGTGAAGGGAGATATTTGTGACAAACCGGCACTGCTGGCTGCGATGCAAGGCTGTGATGCGGTTTTTCATGTTGCATCAAAGGCGGGTGTCTGGGGGGAAAGAGACGATTACTTTCACCCGAACGTGGATGGTGCGCGCAATATCATTGAAGCCTGTCAGGCGCTTGATATCGATAAATTGGTTTATACCAGTACACCCAGCGTGACGTTTGCGGGAACAGATGAAGCGGGCATTGACGAGTCGGCCCCCTATGCCGACTGCTACCTCAATTATTATGCCGAATCAAAAGCTATCGCCGAACAATTGATACTCAAGGCAAACCACAGCACGTTGAGTACCGTTGCGCTGCGTCCTCACCTAATTTGGGGGCCCGGTGATCCCCATCTTGTTCCACGCGTGATTGAGCGCGCTCAGGTGGGCCGGTTGAAGCTGGTCGGCAAGGAAGATAAATTGGTCGATACAATTTATGTTGATAATGCCGCCTATGCCCATATTCTTGCTGCCGTTAATTTGGCCGGAGAGGAAAAAAAACTGTGCCGGAAAGGCCTATTTTCTTAGCAATGATGATCCTATTACTATGGCGGCGATGCTGAACAAAATCTTGGCCTGCGCCGACTTACCTGAGGTCGACAAGCGTGTACCGGCCGGTGTGGCCTATTGCGCAGGAACGCTGTTGGAGTGGGTATATGGTGCGTTAGGCAAAACTGAAGAGCCCATCATGACCCGATTCGTGGCACGGCAGCTGTCAACCAGTCACTATTTCGATATTTCAGCGGCTAAGCGAGATCTTGGTTATACGCCGCTGGTCAGTATTGATGGCGGAATGGAGAAAGTAAAAGCCTCGCTCTTGGAGTCTTAACCTCTAAGCTACACAGCCCCAAATATACCGTCCTGAAGCGTTATCGCATATAGGCCCAGAGCCGGTGCGGCTTCAGGCTCTTCGATATTTTCAATAAATTGTAAGCCGAGCTTGTTCAGCAGTTTTATGCATTGTTGGTTATCTGAGGTGGTGATTGCTACGAGCTTCTCAATGTTGAGTTCTTTCCGCCCGTATTCCATCATAGCCTTCGCTGATTCATAGCCGTACCCCTGATTGAAACATTCCGGCATAAAACCATAGCCAAGGTCGATATCATCCAGTGAATCCCGCTTGATCAGCCCGCAGATACCTAGTGGCGTCTGACAAGTTTTGAGCTCAACCATGTACAAGCCAATCCCATGGGTCTGGTACATGCTGATTGGCCCCTCGATAAGGTACTTTCTCGCATCTTCAACTGACTGGAGCTGCTTGTCGCCGACAAAACGCAGAAAGGGCGCTGAGGTATATAGTCTGAGTGCGAAAGCTGCGTCATCTTCAGTCAGTTGCCGGATACGGAGTCGCTCGGTTTCTGCAATAATCATAGTTTTTCCTAATAGTAGCTGGACAGGTTATAGGCCATAGTCACGCTCGACCTTGGCGATTCTGAGCCTGAAGGATGAATACCATTCCTCGCGGCCCTTTTTCCGCGCTACCTGGTGGGCTGAGTTCGCCTTCCATGCTTTGATTGCCTCGAGATCGCGCCAGTAGGAGACGGTAATTCCGACACCTTCACGGGCAGACTCGATACCTAAAAAGCCGGGTTGCTTGCTGGCGAGTTCGACCATTTTCTCTGCCATGGCCCCGTAACCGTTGTCGCCTTCGGTACGTTCCGATGTAAAGATGACAGCGTAATAAGGTGGCTTGGGCGTATTGGCTATCTCGGACATACTGACTCCCTTCAGTGTGGTGTCTCAATTTCAATTTACAGCAAGCGACAGGTTGTTGCCTCTTGCTAGGCCGCTTCCTTGTTGGTTCTTGCTGCCAGCTTGTTGGCCAGCGAGTGCAGCTCCGGCAGCATCCGTTGGATCAGGTGAAGTTGCTGCAACACCATACGGACCGATGTGCAGTCTTCATCTCGCCACTGGGCAAGTCGCTGTTCGAGTTCGGTATCCGTACTCGGTGCCTGGCTACAGTGGTTACCGTCAAGTTGTTCTGCCAGACACTCTAGGTGAGCGTGGATCTGGCGGTGCGCCTTTGCAACCAGATGATGAGTATGCTCGTCATCAAGTTGGGTTCGATGAGCTCCCAAGGCCGAAATATAGCTTAGCATCGCGTGATTGAGAGTCAGAAACCGGAAGCTTTCGTCAGTCGCCATTCGGTAGCGTCCGGGCTCGGCTAACATATTGCTGATTGCAGTACTAAGCTGGGCGTCGGTATTGTGGGCATCACGACGGGCTATACGGTAGTTCAGGCTGTCTTTTTTTTGCCGATCCGGTATTGGCCGATGATTTGGGCAAGGTAGTCGCGGTTGGTGATAATGGCAGAGGCCATCACCTTGTGTAGTCGGTTTGCCTGCCAGTCTGGCAGAATAAAGCTAACAGCCAGTACGGCCAGCAAGCAGCCGAGTAAGGTATCGCCGAGGCGCGGGAGGATAACGGCATAGCCTTCGCCAAGCTGGTTGAAGCAGAACAGGACTAGCAGGGTGATAAAGGCTGTTGCCAGCCCGTAGCGTACGGTGCGGAAGGCAAAGAATAGTACTCCGGCCAGCACCATTAGCACCAGCTGGCCTTCTTGGCCCGGAAACAGATACAACAGCGGGATCCCGGCCAGCAGGCCGCCAAGCGTGCCCAACACCCGCTGTACCAGCTTCTGTCGGGTGGCGCTGTAGTTGGGCTGACAGACGAACAAGGTGGTGAGCAGGATCCAGTAGCCCCGTTCCAGTTCCAGTGCTTGAATACAGCCGTAGCCGACGGTAAGGGCGATAGCCATTCGCAATGCGTGGCGGAATAGCATCGAGTCCGGTTTAAGCTGGCTGGTGATCCGTTGCCAGCGTGCTTTCATATTGCGCGCTTCGTTGTCGGCCAGCTCGATATCGTTGCCGGTCTGGGCAACATCAGGGTTGCTGACATTCGAGAGCTGGCGCTCTACCGTCGCGAGATTGTTGAATAGGTATTCGAGCTGGATCAGAAATGTTCGCCATTGCGGGTTGTGCTGGTTTTTCAGGTACAGCAGCGACTCCTGCAATTCATCGAGAGCTCTGACGCTGTCAGCTCCGTGTCGATACGGTTTTCCCAATGCCAGAGCGTACGAAATCTCGCGACAGGCGTTGGCCTGATTGGTGAGTAACCGTTGAAAACGAAATAAAACATCGCTGCGCTGGAAAGCGGCCGATAAATCTTGATAGCGATAGTGCGATGAGCTCGCTCGTTCATGGATATCTTGAGCCAGAAAGTAAATCTTAAGAAATTTGTCGCCGGTTGCATTTGGCTGCCCGCGGCGGGCACGATGAAGCAAGGTGGCTTTGGCGCCGTTAAGTGCCGCGACGACTCGAGCGTTTTGCCCGGCCGCTTCCAGCCGAAGCGGTTGCGGAACCATGTTAGTAACCGGTTCAAACAGCTTGCTCTTGCTGTCGAGGTAATGGGCGAACTCGGTAAAAACAGCTGCCAAACTTTGCTGTACCGGCTGATTAGGCCAGAGAGCTTGCCATGTCAGGGAGAGCAAGCCATACCAAGACGCCCCAGCCAGCAACAGCATCGGTTGATACCAGAGATTGGCACTGTTGTCGGCGCCGAGCATGGTATAGACCGCCAACAGAAGCGACGCAAAAGCGATGCTGGCATACCGGGCTCCCATTGCGCCCAGCATAATAAAGCCAAAAGTTGAGCTGAACAGACCGACGGCAAAAAAAAGAATGGGTAATCAAACAGAATCTCTATTGAAAATGAGGCAATGAGAAAACAGGCCAGTGTCATCACCAAGGCCTTGATCCGCCCGGTTAAGTTATCGTCGGTTTCTGCAAGGGCGGCTGCAATAATGCCCAATACCAGCGGTGTAACTTCAGTGGTGGCATCCAAATACCAGCAGGGTAATGCGATCCCGACCAGCGCAATAAGAACTCGAATACTGTAGTTAATTCTGTCATTCGCCCAGTAGCGGCGTAAAGCAAGTTTTAAGCGGCTGGTTTGCATGTCGGCTCAGTTAGTTAGGTGATGCGCTAAAGATATCAAAGTTCATATCGTTAAGGGTATAAAGCCTTATGAAAAATAGTGACTAACGCATTTATTAGCAGAAATTTTACTCAAATGACTGTTCAGGTGCTATGGCGCAACGGGAGTTCTTGCTACTCTTTACCTGTTTTTTTTGGAAAGCTTTTGGTGGCAGCATGCGTTTAACAGCCAGTTGGCTAGCACAGTGGTTGGTTCAGGGTGATTATTGCAGTATCGAGTTGGGTGAGAATAGCCTGATTTTGGATAGTCAGACTGAATCAGAAGAGATCCCTTTTGATGATTGGATGGAGCGATTGCTGTGCATCGTGGTGTGATGTGGGGATCATTGGAAATCACCTCTGCCGATCAGGAGTATTGCTGGACAGTACACGGACTGCCATGGCGTCAATGCAAGCAGTTTGCCGCGATCCTTCTGGATGCTTACCGTAACTGGGCCCAAGGTCGGGTTGAGAAGCTCGATGATGTGTTGCCCGATATGCTTCACCGGATTGACGAGTTTATTGGACAAACAACGTATTTGCGCCAGTCCGAACATCATAATCTAAATCAGTTTCTGCAGCATTCATTGGCGATGACGGGGCTTTCCCATGAACTCGCCACTTCGTTCCGTCCTATGGCATTTGAGAAAGTCACGCCCTGGCTGGAAGACAACGCCGATTGGTTGAAGAGACCAATAAACAATGGCTGCATCAGGAAGCTGAAAAGTGGTCTTCCTGGTTTGATAAATTCGAGTCATCCCCGCTGAATGACTCACAGCGGGAAGCGGTGTTAATCAATCAGGACCATAATTTGGTATTGGCGGGAGCCGGAACCGGTAAAACCAGTGTGCTGGTTGCACGAGCTGGCTATCTGGTCGCCAATCAGGTTGCGCAGCCGGAAGAGATCCTGATGCTGGCTTTTGGCCGTAAAGCGGCGGACGAAATGGGTGAACGTCTAGGTCAGAAAGTGAACAATAATATCAAGGTTGCCACTTTCCATAGTTTAGGCACCCAGATTATTAAGTCGGTAGAAGGCGAGCAGCCGAATGTCTCGCCTCTGGCGCTGGACGAAAAGGCCCGTGTTAATTGGATTGCCGAAATGCTGACAGAACAATGGCAGACGGCAGCCTCTGCCAAGCGTTGGCAGAAACACCTGACTCAGTGGCGAATTCCCGGCTTCAAGTCAGATAACTCGATGGAGAAGCAGGCCCAAAGCGAGCAGCTGGCTGCTTGGATCTGGCGTCATATAGAGCTTATCGGTCAGCGTGGTGCAAACAAGTCGGAGCTAAGTCAATGTATTGAAGCTAACGACGGTAATGCCTCGCAGCAAAGGATGAAGAGTGAGCTGGCTCTATTGTGGCCATGTTATCGGGCATACCAGCAGCACCTGAAAACCAGTAAGCAGATTGACTTTAACACCATGATCCAAAAAGCGACGGAGTATGTGGTTGAGGGGAAATTTGTGCCACAGTGGTGCTTTATCATGGTGGACGAATACCAAGATATCTCGCCGCATCGACTGGCATTGATAGAGGCACTGTGTCAGGTGCCGCACGGTGAGCAGACTCGTCCAACTTTGTTTGCTGTTGGTGATGACTGGCAGGCGATTTACCGTTTTGCCGGTGCGGATGTTAACTTGACCACAGGTTTTGAAAAACGGTTTGGCTCGAGCCATATTACGGAGCTTGGAACAACTTATCGTTTTAACAGCATGATCGGTGAAGTAGCCAACACGTTTATTCAACAAAACCCTCAGCAGTTGAAAAAGAACCTGACGAGTTTCAAGAAGCAAAAGCGCAAAGCGGTGACGCTGCTGTGTCAGGACTTGCTGGAGCAGGAGCTGGTACAGCTGGCTTCGAAAAATAGTAACCCGACGTCTGTGCTGTTGCTTGGGCGCAATAACAACCAGCGTCCGGCGAAGCTCAAGGAATGGCAAAAACAGTGGCCGCAGCTGGCGCTGAATTTCATGACCTGTCATGCCAGCAAAGGCCGAGAAGCCGATTATGTGTTCATGCTTGATGTTAATAAAGGCGTTTTCCCGGCTCCCGATCGTGAAACGGGGTTAGCCGGTTGTCTGCAGGCCAGAAATGAACCGTTTACTGATGCCGAAGAGCGCCGCTTGTTCTATGTTGCTCTCACGCGGGCGAAAAAAAACATGTCTGGGTCTGTGCGGATCCGGATAAAACCTCATCGTTTGTCAATGAGCTAATTGATGAGAAGTATCCGGTAATGAACAAAATAAAACGAATGAAGGCAGCCAAGAGCTAGCGGCTACTGCTCGGAGGTGCTTGGACTGATTCTAAGTAAGCTAGGGCTGGTCGATGGTGACGACCAGCTTTCCGCTGTGTTTTTGCTGTTTCAGTATTTCCAGCCCTTCAGCGAGTTCTTCGAACGGCAGGATTTGATCGATCATCGGATCCAGCTTCCCCTCGGCAATCAGGTTACTAAGCGTGTTACCGATATCGGCCAGATGATGAATATGCTCGAGGGTACCGTGGGCATAGGTCCCATGCAGCGCGACCTCGTGCAGGCTAATGGCCTTGGTCGTGGCCAGCAAGGGAACTTGGTTAAATTGATCGGCGACCATTACAATCTCACCGTTGTAGCGAATGAGGCGCTCATGATACTGCCTGATTTAGCCGAAACACAGTCTATAACTGCATGGACGAGCTGATCTTCCGTTAATTCTATCAACCGCATCGCCACATTGTCAGTATTGGGGTCAAGCACTGCGTCGACGCCATACCCAAGCAGTCGATTATGGTGCTGTTTTTCGGCAATGGCATAGACAGTTGCTCCGGCGAGTTTTGCCAGCTGCACGGCAAAACCTCCCACACCTCCGCCTGCTCCTGTAATCGCAATCCTTTGTCCGGGCCGGACATCCAGTTTGTCGTGGACAGCTAGCCAGGCGGTATAGCCAGCGCAGGGCAGGGCTGCTGCCTGTTCAAAATTGACCTGTTCAGGAATGCGGCTCAGGGCGTGTGCCTTGACCGTAGCGTAGTTGGCAAAACCGCCGGCAAGTCGAGGATCGGCAAAACAGACCACCCGATCACCGGGCTGAAAGTGTGTGACATCTTTACCGACAACAGCAATGGTGCCGGCAATATCCAGCCCGATAATCTGAGGGTATTGCCAGGTTGCATAACCCCAGTTGGCAAGCTTGTAGTCGATCGGATTAAGCCCGGCAGCCATTACCTGGATACAGACTTCATCAGAGGCCGGTGTCGGCTTCGCTGCACGGGAGAGAGTCAGGCAGTTGAGTCCTTCCGGTTGGGTTAGTTTCCATGCTTTCATGTACCACCACTTATCACTGTTTATAGTTATGGTTTTAGCTATGTTTTTATTCATGTTTTTTTATAAACATAGGCCAAATTATGTCACTTGCCTGACAAGGAGTGAGAATATGGCGGTTAAATCAAGATTCATGGAAAGAAAACAAAAAAAAGCCTTCTCTGTAGAGAAGGCTTTCAGGTTTGTTGGACTAAACAGTCTTAGATTAATCTAGACGCTCGGACAGGTAGGCCTTGTATCTGGAATTTCGATCTCAATTTCTTCGACGAGTTTTGGTGACGAAATCATGAAATTTGCACTGGCACGGTTTGTTGCAACCGGGATGTTCCAGACGGCAGAAATACGCAGTAGTGCCTTAACATCCGGGTCGTGCGGTACGGCGTTGAGTGGATCCCAGAAGAAAATCATCATGTCGATTTTTCCTTCGGAGATTAGCGCGCCAAGTTGCTGATCACCGCCCATCGGGCCACTGAGCAAACAATTCACTTCAAGGCCTGTTTCGCGGGAGAGCATATGACCAGTTGTGCCTGTTGCATATAAAGTATGATCCTGCAACTTGTCCTTGTGCTCTACTACCCAACGCAGAAGGTGCGTTTTACAGTTGTCATGTGCTACAAGTGCAATGTGCTTGTTTGCTTGCATTTTGCGGGTCGTTACGTGCATCCAGGACTCCACTTTGATGGTGAGAATATTACCGATTAAAAAAAACTATTAACATTAATATCAAAGCCAACCAGAGAAGTACAACTCAACGAGTTGAAATCAAAGGTGGGTAACATTAATCGGCCTATTGGGTAT
>LLEN01000100.1_pt1 | contig 18709 bp, 15 predicted proteins | sample 595881 | NCBI WGS metagenome assembly LLEN01 (sample SAMN02919314, study PRJNA255460) | bioreactor metagenome | biome: chemostat; feature: culture 2012_10.3; material: sediment; isolation source: day86 10degC chemostat 2012 inoculated with Wadden Sea sediment taken from... | place: Germany: Bremen ...
TTTCGTAAAGTGACACTCGTCATCGAGCCTATTCCTCTAAGTTTGTTGTAGCCTGCAAGGCATGTTCATACGGCATAGTATTCATGCCAGGCCTTACGGGTAAAGAATTTTTAGGTGTAGAGAAGAAAAAAAATGGGTAGCGTGAGTATCACCCAGGCAGTGGAATGAATAGCTACCCTGACCAAATCCACCTTACTTACTTCCCCAAGAAGCAAAGCGGTGCTGTCGTTTCCAATTAAAGTGGTTACTGAAAAAGTCAAAACTGCGTAAACAGAACAACTAAATTCTCTTCATCTACCCCATTGGGTATGCCGCTATTCTTACGCAACTGTCACGGGGAAACATCCTCCTTGAGCAGAATTTAAAAGGGGGATGAAGGGGGGAGGAGTGTTTGGATCACACTTTGCTATTCCTATTGCTGATGTGGGTATTTAATCGAAGTACTATGTGCGTTGCATCACATTCAGGTGTTGTTTTTAGATCTTCGTCACTAAGCCAGCCGACGCAGATCACGCTTTTAAATCTCAAGGTGAGGGGGCGTAGGTCTCAGGATGATGCCGAGTGCTGATTCCTGGTAGATGATACACCCTGCAAATTGTGCTGGAGAGGAGTCTCTGCGGCACAGCATATAACAATCATGAAGGATGTTAAAAATGAAGAAAGTCCTCAGCACTGTAGCTTTTTGTACCCTTGCCGCTCTTGGTCAGTAAATGCACATGCCGCGATTGAAGAAGGTCAACTTACTATCTGGATCAATGGCGATAAAGGTTATAACGGCCTGGCTGAAGTAGGTAAGCAGTTCGAAGAAGACACAGGTGTTAAAGTAACAGTTGCTTTCCCTGATGGCCTGTCTGAGAAATTCCCTCAGGTTGCAGCAGCAGGTGATGGTCCGGATATCGTGTTCTGGGCACACGACCGTTTCGGTGGCTACGCTAAATCTGGCCTGTTGGCTGAAGTGAAGCCATCTAAAGAAGTAAAAGACAAAATCATTGATTTCACTTGGGATGCTGTTCAGTACGAGGGTAAGTACATTGGCTACCCTGTTGCGGTTGAAGCACTTTCTCTGATTTATAACAAGGATCTTGTTAAGAACCCACCTAAGAACTGGGAAGACGTTGAAGCGCTAGATAAAAAGCTTCAGAAAGATGGCAAGAAAGCATCATGTGGAACCTGAAAGAACCGTACTTCACATGGCCAGTGCTGTCTGCTGATGGTGGTTACGCGTTCAAGTTCACTGCTGAAGGCTACGATGTGAAAGATGTGGGTGTGAACAACGCCGGTGCCAAACGTGGTATGAACTTCATCAAGTCACTGGTTGACAAGAAAGTGATCTCGCCAGATATGGACTACAGCGTATCTGAAGCTGAGTTCAACAAAGGTAATGTGGCAATGACTATCAACGGCCCATGGTCTTGGGGTAACGTCGAGAAGTCAGGCATTAACTATGGTGTTGCTGTTCTGCCTAAGTTGAACGGTAGCCCGTCTAAGCCATTCGTCGGTATTCTGACTGCGGGTATCAGCTCTGCGTCACCAAACCAGGATCTAGCGGTTGAGTTCATCGAAAACTACCTTCTTACAGATGAAGGTCTAGGTAAAGTAAATGATGACAAGCCACTAGGCGCAGTAGCTCTGAAATCATTCCAGAAGACACTAGACAAAGATGTTCGTATTGCCGCTACTATGGATAATGCAATGAACGGTGAAATCATGCCAAACGTTCCACAGATGGCAGCATTCTGGTACGCACAGGGTAATGCAATCAAGAACGTTGTTGACGGTCGTCAGGACATTGATGGCGCGTTAGACGAAGCCGCTGGTCACATGCTTAAGTAATACCTTTTTGCGGGGAGGGGTAACTCTCCCCATTTTATTGTCATTTTTTTTGCTAGCAAGGAGCTGAGATGCAGTCAGTTCAAGGTGCAGGACTTTTGGAACCACAACAGGAAAGTCCTAAATTAAATTATCGCAAGTGGCTGAAATGGTCGCTTCTGGGCATGATCGGCGCAGTTAATGGTTATGCTACCGTATTAATGTATGCACAAGGCGAAATGCCTTTTGCACTTCTTACCGTTGTCCTAACCGCACTTGCTCTTTATATTTTTGGAAGCAACAAAACTTACGCCCACCGTTACATTTTCCCTGGCGTTGCAGGGATGCTCATTTTCATTATTTTTCCATTGGTGTATACCGTTGGGCTTGCTTTTACAAACTACAGTGCATCGAATCAGCTATCTCTGGAAAGAACGCAGGATGTTCTGGAACAGAGAAGCTTTCAGTCTGGCGAAAGCTATCGCTTTGACTTGTACAAAGTGGATAACGGCCATCAGCTGTTGATTAACGCGAATGGTGATCTACTGGCTTCTGATGTTTTTGATATTGCAGCCCCGACGTCGGAAGCGATAGCTCTTCGTGAAGTTGATAGTATTCAGGGTGAGAAAGAGAAGATCAAAGCGATCGTTAAAAACCGTGCGAACTTGTCGAAAGTTGAGCTGGTTATGCCTAGCGGTCATGAGATCAGAATGAGCGGCCTGCGCAAGTTTGCAGCCGATACCCCTCTGTTTACTCTTCAGGAAGATGGCCTGAGTATGATGAATAATCAAACTCAGCAGCTATACAAGCCGAATATGGAGGTAGGTTTCTACCAGCCTGTTGATGCTGACGGTAACTTTGTCGGCAAGACTATTTCTCCGGGTTTTGCTGTAGGTGTTGGTACGGCTAACTTCGAGCGAGTGATGACGGATGATGGTATTAAAGAACCTTTCATCGGTATCTTTATCTGGACTGTTGTTTTTGCTTTCTTGGCGGTTGCGTTAACATTGGCTTTAGGCATGGTACTAGCGTGTCTTGTTCAGTGGGAGCCATTAAAAGGCAGCAGCATTTATCGCGTACTTCTTATTCTTCCTTATGCGGTACCAGCATTTATTTCCATCTTGATATTCAAAGGTTTGTTTAATCAGAGCTTTGGTGAAATCAACTTGTTCCTTGAAGCAATATTCGGTATTAAGCCATCGTGGTTCTCTGACCCAATCATGGCGCGTGTAATGGTTGTGTTGGTGAATACCTGGTTAGGTTTCCCTTACATGATGATTCTGTGTATGGGTCTGTTGAAATCCATACCGTCTGATTTATACGAAGCGTCGGCTATCGATGGTGCCGGTCCGATTCAGAACTTCTTTACAATCACGCTTCCAATGCTTATTAAGCCGTTGACACCGCTGCTTATTGCTAGCTTTGCCTTTAACTTCAACAACTTTGTAATGATTCAGCTATTGACTGCTGGTGGTCCAAATATGGTAGGTACCTCAGAACCTGCTGGTTACACGGATTTGCTTGTAAGTTATACCTACCGTATCGCTTTCGAAGGCGGTGGCGGTCAAGATTTTGGTCTTGCTGGTGCAATCGCAACAATTATTTTCTTATTGGTGGGTGGTATGGCACTACTTAATCTTCGATTCACTAAGCTTTCACAAGACTAAGGAGAGATATTATGGCTATGGTTCCATCTAAGTCATTGAAATACAGAGTTTGGGCAACGCACATCGGCCTGTGTATTTTCTTATCAATGATTATCTTTCCGCTGTTAATGATCATTGCGATTTCATTCCGTGAAGGTAACTTTGCCGGTGGTGAGATAATTCCAACTAACCCAACATTGGATCACTGGCGCCTGGCCTTAGGTTTTGCAGTAACTAACAGTGATGGTACGGTAACACCACCACCTTTCCCTGTGCTGCTATGGCTGTGGAATACGGTGAAAGTTGCAGGTATTACATCAATTATCATTGTTGCTCTGTCGACAACCAGTGCTTATGCATTTGCCCGTATGCGCTTTAAAGGTAAAGACACAATCCTTAAAGGGATGATGATTTTCCAGATGTTCCCTGCAGTACTTGCGTTGGTTGCTCTGTATGCATTGTTTGACCGTCTAGGCCAATACATTCCGTTCATGGGTCTGAATACGCATGGTGGCTTGATCTTTTCTTATCTGGGGGGATTGCTCTTCACGTATGGACTATCAAAGGCTACTTTGAAACGATTGATGTTTCACTTGAAGAAGCAGCAGCACTTGATGGTGCAACGCCATGGCAAGCATTCCGTTATGTTCTGCTCCCATTATCAGTGCCAATTCTAGCGGTTGTTTTCATCCTGTCGTTTATCGGTCTGGTTGGAGAAGTGCCAGTGGCATCGTTGCTACTAACGGATGTAAATAATTACACTCTAGCAGTAGGCATGCAGCAGTATCTATATCCTCAGAACTACCTATGGGGTGATTTTGCAGCGGCAGCGGTACTATCAGCAATTCCTATTACTATCGTGTTCTTGCTAGCTCAGAAATTCCTAGTAGGTGGTTTGACTGCAGGTGGCGTGAAAGGTTAATTTTCAATAGCTTTAATACGAAAGGCTTGTCTTCCAGACAAGCCTTTTTTTTGTTTTTCAGCGTCCCTAAAATCAACGGTATTCCTTCACGGCCAGAAAATTCCCTTAATATGCCGAGTGTATTACTTGCTGTTTGATAATTTGCAGGAGGCAGCTTAGTTGTGCGTTAGGGTGCATATTTCTATGTAAGATAAATTGCTCATGAGCAATTGTTCGTGATTCGGTATTAATAACATCCTACACGGTAGTTGCAGTACAGAGTAGATAACTGTGAAGGGTATAGAATAATCATCGAGTCACTGTTTTTTTTTGTTTTAAAGCGTCACATTGGCTGCTACTATAATTCGCATAAGGAATTAATTTTTTTTGAGCTCTTTACCCGTGATTGATTTTGAGTCAGGTGAGCTGATTTTGATTCGGTAATAGGTTCAGGAAATAGGATTTAGTCGGAAGCTCGAAGATACAGTTGTTTCCTGACGAGTGTTTAGAATAACAATAAGGCTCATTCTGCTTATGATGAGCTACTCCCAAGTGCAGTTCCTAACTTTGGTTTGGCCGCCGATCTGTTAGAGCACTCTGTACTTAATCTTATATTGGCGTTGCTGCATAGCTGGACTTACTCTTCTGCTAGCAATAGGAAAAGAGAAGTTTTATTGGTAACCGATACCCGATGAGAATTCATCGGGTTTTTTTTATTTCCTTTTCTCAAGCAATTATTGGCTCAGTTTATTCCGGCCAGATTTTTTTTGCTTTATAAAGTGCTTCATCAGCAGCTTTTAGAACCGTTGTCGGATTGTGGTCGGGAAAGCTGTCTGCAAGACCGATGCTAACCGTGACTTTCACCGTCTCTTGCTTGTGCGATTTTGTACGCAGTTTAGCGCCTTTCTGGTCGTTTGAAGGCCGCTCGTCGTATTGGCGAATACTCATTTCATAATGGGCGATGTCTTGCCTCAGTTGCTCAAGGTGTTCGGTACACTGGCTGCTTTCTTTTCCTTTAAACAAGATAGTGAACTCCTCACCGCCGTAACGGAAGACCTCTGCACCACCTTTAACCTGCTGCATAAATTGGGCAACCAGCCTCAAGACATCATCACCGGTTTTGTGGCCATGCGTATCGTTGAATTTTTTTTGAAGTGGTCAATATCAAGCATAGCGAGAGTGTAGGTTCTTCCTAGGTGTTTCAGCTCTGTTTCAAGCGCTCGGCGGCCAGGGATCCCTGTTAGCTGATCGACATAGGCCAGCTCATGACTGCATGTAATGAGGTTAAGGAGCAGCAGCACGGCAGCTACCGAAAATGCCGTCGATGAAATAAAGTCTTGGTCGAATGCACTGAAAGTAATGCCGGCAAACAGCAAGCTAGTGAATATGGCCTGATCATACCCTTGGTTGCGTTTGAGAATTGCAGACGCGCAGGCTAGGCCGATGCCTAGATATAGAAGTATCAGCAATACCGGCAGGGGAGAGACATCAGGTAATGCGTAAAGATAGCTATTCCACAGCTCGCTTAGGTTTTGGTCGGTAAAGTGATTCACAACCAATGTACCCCAAGCGACCTGAGAAATGAGAAATATCAGGTAGCCTGTTCCAAAGCGGGAAAAGAGGCGCCGTTCAGGTAGGAGGTGAAGCTGTAACAGGTTCAATGGCAGTAAAGTTGCCAATAAGACATATATGATATGCGTTTGATTATCCGAAAGCGGAGATTGTAAGTAATTCTGAATGATGTAGAACGCCATCATCATCAGCAGGGCCGTGAGGGCAGTCTTCCCTTGGTTAAATGGTTGGCTTAGTAGAATAACGAGGCTTAACAATATGTAAGGAAGTACAAGCAATAACCCGCGGTAAGGGGAAAAGCTAGTCAGCACCGGTTCTAATGACATAATCATCAGAACAGCGAGTAATAACGGTAATCCGAAGCGAACCCCTGCGCTTCTAAATATTGCAAATGAAATTGATGGCATTACAACCTGTTTCTCTACTTAAGGGCGCATCATTACGAATTTAGTTCATCGTCATCGTCTGGTCAGAAAAACTGGCTTACCGAGCAAGCAGCAGAATATGACCCCTTATATTTCTATCGAGGAGCTTTCTTTACTCCCTTGAATATATCTATCGTAAGTAAATTGAATTACTTGATAAGAAAAGGAAATAATTTCTTAATTTGTTCGGAAGATAAACTCTCGACACATTTTATATTCTGGCCTGGTATACCTTCCGGATCCGGATAGTGCTTCAGCACCTTCTCCATGCTGGCTTCACGGATCAAATGGAAGATAGGAAACGGAGACCGGTTCGTCAGGTTCTCGGCATCATCAGGCTGGGTACCATAGAAGCAATAATCAGGATGAAAGCTTGCAATTTGATAGGTGCCTTCTTTGCCTGTTTGGATAATCAGGGCATCGACTAGATCGAGAAATTGATTGTAGTCATCAAACTCCTCAAAGAGATTAGGGGCAACAACAAGTGTAGTTTCTAGCGCCTCGGCAGAAGTCTCATCCAGCTCTTTTAATTGCTGGTAAATCTCTTCCAGTAACTGATCTTCGGCTTTGGTTTCACATATGTGAATTTTTATCTGCTTATTGCGGTTTGGCTTGGCTGCGAAAGGGCATAGGTTGAGACCAATCACCACATCTTCCAACCATTGTTGAACTTGTTGAATAGCGTCTGATTTTACTGCGTCTGACATTGCTGACTCGATGTACTGCTTAAAATAATTATTGGCTAAGAGTAACAAGATTGAGCCAGAAAGAAAGTGGAATGGCACATGGTAGACATTAAAAAGGGCCAGTAACGACTGGCCCTTTTTATGAGGAAAAAGTGAATTATGCTTTTTCTTCAGTTGTTTGTTGCTCTGCTTCCCCTTCGGTCGTCGGAGCTGGGAATTCTTTCACTGGTTTGGCTACCAGCTGGCGGGTTACACTGCGGATTTCCGACAGCTTAACCTCAAAAGAATCGCCTAATTGATATTCTTTAACTTTATCAATATTGATGATACCAAGTTCGCCGTTACATTCGATGCGCTGTTTGTTATCCAGGATCAAAGGAGCAGGAATAAAGGCCGCAGCACCGTTTTCTAACAGACGTACACGCATACCTGCACGGTTGATATCAAAAATTTCAGCGGTAAATACAGTTTCATCCTTGACAGCATCTTTCAGCAAGCGAACGTATAACCAATCTGAAACATCACGCTCAGCCATGCGGTGGCGACGACGGTGATTGGCTATCTCTTCGCCGACAGAATCATCAGGCCTTTGTGTTGGCTCGTTACCAGAAATAAGCGCTTTAAGCAGACGATGGTTAATCATGTCACCGTATTTACGGATAGGTGATGTCCACGTTGCGTATACATCCAGCCCCATTGCGTAATGAGGTGCAGGCGTATTTCCAACTTCACTGTATGCCTGGAACTTGCGGAGGCGATTGTCGAGGTAAGTGGTTTCCTGAGCATTCAACCAGCGGCGTAGGGTACTGAAACCTTCCAGCGTAGTAAGCTGTTCCTTTTCGAACGGTGCTTCTGCGTTTCGTAGGAAGTCCATGGCCGTATCCAGCTTCTCTGGATTGAAACCATTGTGGTAGTTAAATACACCCATACCGAATTTTTCTTGCAATACGCGGCCGGCACAGATGTTTGCAGTGATCATAGCTTCTTCGATCATACGGTTCGCGGTGCGGCGAGGATCGGTATGAATAGCAACAACATCATTATCTGCGCTAAGCTCAAAACGATAATCGGGACGGTCTGGGAAGACAACGGCGTTGTTGGCACGCCAGTCGCTACGTACATTGGCAAAGCCTTGCAGCGCCTTCACTTGCTCTGCGATAACAGCGTTTGGTGCCCAGCTGTCACATTGACCATTTTCAAGTAGGTCGGAGACATTATCATAAGCCAAACGGGCCTGTGATTTAATCCATGCGGCAAAGAAACGAATATCGTCCTGAATAATACCGTCTTTATCGACAGTCACTCGGCAGCAAATTGCTGGGCGCTTTTCATTCTCAATTAGCGAGCAAAGCTCATCACTTAATTCGCGAGGAAGCATTGGAATGTTACGGCCCGGCAGGTAGATGGTAAAGCCGCGCTGGCGTGCTTCATCATCCATTTTATCGCCAACGGAAATGTAAGATGTTGGATCTGCGATAGCATGGTGATCTCAAAGCTGCCGTTGTCATTTGCTACCGTATAAATAGCATCATCCATATCTTTGGTGGATTCACCATCAATAGTGATGAAAGGCAGTTCGGTGAGATCCTGACGCTCTAGCTCTTCGTCCAGCATGCTCCAGCTGTCTTGAGGCGCTGGCTCTGCATTTGGCAGCTCATGGCGGGCTAAGGTTACCCACCACGGCGCAATTTTATCATTGCTGTCTGTGATTTTTTTTCTTTGATATCACAGAAGAAGGTCTTGTTGTCGCCAGCCAATGGGTGGCGGGTCAAGTTCGCAACAACCCAATCACCTTCTTTTAGTAGCTCTGGGTTAAGGCCTTTGATGGTGCGCGCCTTAATTGCATCTTTTAGTTGCGGATGATCCGGAACCACATGCAGGCGATCGCGAATCAGTTTTACGCGGCCGATGAAGCGACTAACGAACTGTTCAACCAGTTCCTGAGGCTCAGCAACTTCACGCTCTTTCTCTGTACGAATAACAGCAATGACACGGTCACCGTGCATCACTTTTTTTTCATATAAGTTGGCGGAATGAAGAAGCTTTCTTTGTTGTCAGTCTCCAGGAAGCCAAAGCCGCGGTCCGTAGCTTTGATATTGCCCTCTTTCTTTGGAAGGGTTTCCTGAATTTGTTTTTTTTAAGCTGTGCTAATAATGGATTGTCTTGAAACATTATGCCCGGTCTCAGATTGTGAACCGACACACTATAAGGCCTTCATGCGCTAAAACCAAGCTCTATAGCCTATCAAACGGCCTATTTATTTGTGGTTTTTAACTTGTTTATGATTGCGATTGTATTCACAGTGCCTATCTGTAGCCTGTTACCATATTGATTGAATGGATTTCATCGCCTAACATGTTGAAAATGAGATAAAAATGACTGTTTTATGACAGGTCGGAAAAGCGAGAGGATGCTTAATAGATACATATTGTTTGTATTACTTTCGGCTGCAAGGCGTCACACTCTCAGAAATAGTGGTTACTACAATCATAAGTTTCTGGTAAATAAGATAACTATGATAACTATCATAAAAGAAGATGTGTTCAGCACACCAGCAAGACTCGGAAGGTTAGGGTGAATTATGGTTGTAAGCTTGAAAGACGAATTTAATCAGCTCGTGGATTTGCTGGCACGCCAGGCAAATATGGAACGTTGGTGTCACTGCTTGTTTTCGGTATTAAGGAAGGAGCTAAAGTTTAGCTACCTGACACTGATGGTAGAGCAGAATTACCAAACTAAGGTGCTATCAAGCCTGATTGATGATGAATTCAAGTACTACAGCATAACACTCTCTTTGGATGAATATAATGGCGTACCAGCGGAACTGCTAAAGCAAGCAAAATACAGTGGACGCTACGTTAAGGCGAGTGTCGACAAGCCTTATAAAGCGATTTGGCGGGAAAGCGATAGTGAATGGTGTCAATTGTTGCTGCCTATAAAAATGCATAGCAGCAATGTAGGTTTCATCTATGCAGAGACTCAAGAGCCAGCTTTCTTCGAGGAAAACGAAGAGCACATTGGCAACCTGCTCCTCCTGCTTGCATCGGACATCAGTGCTCGGGTGTTGCGACAGGAGGCGCTCGACCACCATCTTACAAGGCGAAGTGTGGAAGCGGAACTTGAGGTTCGTAAGCATTCGATCAACGAATATCTGGCGTTATTAAGAAACTTGCAAGAGGTTACACTGAGCTTGTCGAAAGCAAGCGATCTCGATCAGCTTTACCATAATGCTATTTTCCTAGGTCGAAAATATCTCGGTATCGATAGAATGGCGATCTTTTTAACAGACTTTGAAACGAACAAAATGCAAGGGACTTACGGAACGGATCCTCAAGGCAATCTTGTACCACGTTCTGATTTTACGAGTAAGATACCAGACCACCCGCTGGTGCATGAGGCGCTGAGCAGGAAAGATTATGTTGTCGTTAAAGAAAATGCACCTCTCTACTATGGAACTAACCAAGTTGGAACGGGGTGGAACGCGATGATTGCGATGTGGAATGGCAATGACTGCATAGGTTGGGTTGCAGCTGATAATTTGATCAGCCAGCGGATGCTTAGCGAACATCAAAAAGAAATTCTAAAACTATTTGGAGCGGCACTGGGTCAGCAAATTGTGATTAAGCGAAATTATGATCAGTTAACTAGTTTAAATGCCCAGTTGGAAGAACGTGTGCTAAAGAGAACCGAGGAGCTTCAAGCAACCAATCGAGCTCTTGGGGACGCCAATCAACGGTTGGAGCAATGGTCCATGCAGGATGCTTGACAGGAGTGGCCAATCGACGCCTTTTCGATCTGACATTAATGCGCTATTGGCAAAAAGCGCTAGAAAGGCAAGTGCCGCTCAGTTTGATCATGATTGATGTGGATAATTTTAAGTTATTTAATGATACATACGGCCACCTGGAAGGGGACCATTGCTTAAAGCAAATAGCGACTTCTCTAGATAAAGCAGTGAAACCATATCAAAAGTCGCTTTTTAGCCGCTATGGCGGTGAAGAATTTGTCTGCTTATTGCCAAAAGTCGATACGCAAACAGCGGCATTAATCGCGTCAGAGTTGCAGGCCATAATTAGTCAGTTGGCACTTACCCATGAAGCCGTTGATAAAGGTTGGTAACAATCAGCCTAGGATGTCAGACATTAACGCCGAGTAATGATATTGGCCTCGAGAAGTTAATCGAAGGTGCTGATCGTGCTTTGTATATGGCAAAGAAGTGCGGCAGAGATCAGTTTTATCAATGGGATGAGCAAAATGAACACCCTAAATAATGTGAAACATGTTTAAGTGGCAAGCTTATTGTACAATAAATAGGTTTTTGAAAGTTAATTTGTGACAACGCTCAATTTTTTTTCTGGCATTTTATCGAGTAATGGCGCACAATGCGCGCCTCAAATCGTCGAGGCCCATGCTTGTGGTTGCTGTTGCAGAACCGTTTAAAGCCAAAGGGGCCCCGTTTTACGCTAGATATATATTGGGATCCAATGCAAGAATCTGTTACAGAATTTCGTCAGTTAGAACTGGCCGACACACTACTATCCGCACTTGACTCAATGGGCTTCGTTGCGCCGACTCCAATTCAGGCGGCGTCAATTCCTCTACTACTAACTGGTACTGATGCGCTAGGTAAAGCACAGACAGGTACTGGTAAAACAGCAGCGTTCTCACTACCGCTACTGAACAAGCTTGACCTTGGCCAGCATAAGCCACAAGCAATTGTTATGGCTCCAACTCGTGAGCTTGCAATTCAGGTTGCAGCAGAAATTAAAGTTCTTGGTCAAAACATCAAGGGCCTAAAAGTACTTGAGATATACGGTGGTGCATCTATCGTTGATCAAATGCGTGCGCTGAAAAACGGTGCTCACATTGTTGTTGGTACTCCTGGTCGTGTTAAAGACCTGATCACTCGTGACCGTCTACACCTTGATGAAGTACACACGTTTATACTTGATGAAGCTGATGAAATGCTAAAAATGGGTTTCGTTGACGATGTAACTTGGATCATGGAGCAGGCTCCAGAATCAGCTCAGCGCGTTCTGTTCTCTGCAACTATGCCTCCAATCGTTAAAGAAATCGTTGATCGCTTCCTACGTAGCCCTGCACGTATCGACGTTGCTGGCGAAAACCGTACTGTCTCTCAGGTAGAGCAGCAGTTCTGGGTTGTTAAAGGCGTAGAGAAAGACGAAGCAATGAGCCGTCTTCTTGAAACTGAAGAAACTGATGCGTCAATTGTATTCGTACGTACGCGTCAAGATACCGAGCGTTTAGCTGATTGGCTGTCTGCACGTGGCTTTAAAGCTGCAGCACTGCACGGTGATATTCCTCAGTCTCTACGTGAACGTACCGTTGATCACATCAAAAAAAAGGTGTTATTGACATCCTTGTTGCAACTGACGTTGTGCTCGTGGTCTTGATGTGGCTCGTATTACTCACGTATTTAACTACGACATCCCATTCGATGTTGAGTCATACATTCACCGTATTGGCCGTACTGGCCGTGCTGGCCGTGCTGGTAAAGCGATCCTTCTTGTTCGCACCAACCAGATTCGCATGCTACGTACCATTGAGCGTGTAACTAAGTCTCGTATGGAAGAAATCCAACTTCCAAATCGTGATCTTGTTGCAGCATCGCGTCTGAACCGTCTTGGTGAAGAGTTAGCAGCTCAAAAAGAGCAGGTAAATGTTGAAGCATTCGTAGAGCTTGTAGAAAAACTACAAGAATCTATCGAAGTAGATGCAACAACACTTGCAGCAATGCTTCTTCAGCGTCAGCAGGGTAACCGTCCTCTGTTCTACAAAGGTCCAGACCCGATGATTGCTGCTATCGAGCGTGACAAGCAGCGTCGTGAGCGTCGTCGTGATGACCGAGGTGGTGAACGTGGTGGTGAGCGCGGTGAGCGTCGTGAACGTCGTTCATATAGCAATGCTGACTGGGATACTTACCAGCTTCAGGTTGGTCGTGAGCAAGGTGTTCAGGTTAAAGATATCGTTGGTGCAATTGCGAACGAACTTGGCCTAAGCAAAGAGTTTATCGGTGCGATTAAACTTGCCCCTGCACACACTTTTGTTCAACTTCCTAAGAAGATGACAGCGGAAGTTGCAGCACAGCTTAAGAAACTACGCATTCGCCAAAACGATGTGAAAGCTGTTGTTGTTGAGGGTGAAGTTCTTCGTGAGCACCGTGGTGGAAATCGCGATGGTAACCGCGATGGTAACCGTGGTGGCTACCGTGGCAACCGTGATGGTAACCGTGGCGGTGGTGGTCGTGACGGTGAGCGTCGTTTCGATCGTAACCGTGGTGGCGACAATCGTGGTAGCTACCGTGGTGAGCGTAACCATGGATCAGCTGAACAGCGTCCACGTCGTGACCGTAAGCCTCGTCAAGACGCTTAATCGAACGATTTAAAAAAAAGCCGGGCACTAGCCCGGTTTTTTTTGTATATTATCGAAAAATACCTTTAAGTATTTTAGTATTTTTTTTAAATCCCACGACCGTCCTTAACATTAAGCTTCATTACCTTTCGCCTTACCGTCCGAATATCAATCCGATAGATCAATTTTTTTACTGTAACTCTTCCAGAGTTCGCAGGCTTTTTGACGTCTCGAATTAATACCAATCTGGATAAATAGTTGTTCAGATACTCAAGCCTGCATCTTCAAATTGATTGGGTATATGAGCTGAGGTGGAAAACGCCAGCAATAGGAGCTGGCGTTTGAGCGTTAGGGAAATGTGGTTTCTCCTAGCGATTCATCATGCGTTCGACTGCATTGCGGACGCGGCGAGTGGTATCTTTCAGAAACGGTGTGAGTAGGCTGGTGCTGCCGTATTGGCCGAGTATGTTGACCCACTCTTTACGTTGCTCAGCGGTGAGCTGTTTGGAGATGGTGTGAAAGTCATCTCGTTTGGCTAAGCGTGTCAATTCTGGATGTGTGGCGTCGTGTTCGGCCTCTAAGCAAAATATCACGCGTTTCGCAACATCCACGTCGATAGCGCTCATCCAGTCAATAGCCCATTCCATCGCCGGCGCTCGAAGTCTTCCTGTGCTACCCATTGCTGAAATGAGATCTGTCCTGATTGGAGGTGCACGTGTTCATAAGCGGATTCAAGTTGATTCTGAATTAACGTTGCTCCCAACTCGCCATGGTTGATCAATAACCGGGCGAGGCGATCGCGGCACTTGGTAGGGAGGGTAAACAAATATTGATCGATGGGCATCAGATAATCACTGAGAGGATCAAAATTAAAGCCGTATTTGTCTTTGCAGACATCTTGGGAAAAGATGGCGGCGGCGGCTTCGTAGTCGAGCTGGCCATTAAGGTAGCAATTCAACTGAGCAAGTAGTGCGTCGGTGCGTTGCTCGCGGGGGCCGATACGGGCGATTGCATGATAAATTTCGTTCACCTCAATGTTGTCGCGCACAATGATAGCATCGCCGTTATTGGGATAATTCTGGTACATCTTCAGATCAAATCCGGCATGGCGGCCAATAATGCGAGGTGATCGCCACGATGCTGAAATACCGTGGTTGGAAAATCACCTTTGATAGTCATAAGTCCCTCACCGGCTTTAATTGGCAAGCGTAATGGGTCGGGCACGCAGCCCAGGCGGTCTTTATATAGCACGCTGTTAGCAGGCAGCTCGGTTGCTAAACGTTGCGGCCACAAAAGCAGCGCATTATACAAAAATGGGCGCAAGCAGCGATCGGTTTCGGCATGGCTTGGCTGATAGGGCTGCGTGCTGAGTGCACTGACGTCGTTCAAAAATGCGATGCGTTTGCGCTCGGCAATAAAGGGCAGCCCGTGCTCTAACAGCTGGGCCTGCTGTTGCCATATTGGGTGAGGGTTAGCCTCCGTTTGTACTGCTGCGAAACATTCTAGCCATTCTAGATATTGTTCGCGATTGTGCTGCTGCGCTTGCGACATTTGAAATGCGGCGAGATGGCATTTGTCAATGCCGACTTCGCGTAGCCAATGGAAGGTACTGTGCTCTGACAGGGTTTCTTCAAAGGCGATGCGGTTACGAGAACAGGAGTGCGAATAGGCTAGATGTGCTATTACACGTTGAGGAGCGAGGGCTTGCAGCAGTAGTAAAAGCTGGCGTGCACGCACTTGCAGCGGGTTGTCGTAGTTGGCAAGCCACGCGCAGGTTAAGCTAACGTTTTGCAGGCTGCCTTTGCTCTCGAATAGCTCGAACGCCGGTTGCTGATCGCTGATGCAATGGTTTTCGCCGGTTTGATAATCGCCTTTAACGGTACGCAAGTGCGTGCGCAGCAGATTGACAATGGTGTCGAAATCTATCTGAGGATCCGTTTGATGAACAAACTGGGTGAGCCTGTCGCGATGGTTTTGCAATGCCTTGGTACCATAACCAATCAGTCGTTTGACAACGGCGCTGAAGAAATGTGTGTCAATAAAGTGATACAGACGTTCGGTGTATGCATCTTGACGCTTTTCGAAGTGATCCTGATACCACAAATGCGCAGCGAGGGCGCAGCAGGCAAGAGTGGGTTTCCAATTGCCTGGATCGTGCGTGGCACGCTGTTCGCTCATAATAAGCGATACCGTTCTCAGCGAATCACTATAGAGAGCATGCGAGGGCTTATCAAATTGTGAGAACAGCGCAGAGACTTGTTTTTGTAGCCGTGGCGACAGGGTTGACTCGTCGGTGTGTGGTGTTTCTTGGGTGTATCGCGCATAGAATTTTCCCGGCTTGATAGATGGGAGGTTACTTGCCGTGGCTACCGCAAGAAAGTGGCGCTGAGTCAGATCGCACTGGTCTAAGATGCGATACCATATATCTAATAAACGTAAGAAACGGTCTCGCCCTTCAAGGCGGGTTGACGAGTCTTTGCCTTTATTGTCTGTTATCCAAACCTCTAACGCCGGTTGCAGCACGATCAATAGTTGGGAGTGCAATTCGTGATCACATTCGTCATCGTCACATTCATCCAGCATGTGATGATAGAACGTAGACGCGTGAATTTGAGCGATAGGCCATACAGAGGTGGCTTCGAGTGTGTCGAGGTGCTGGAAGCCTTCTCCGGTGTGTATGTAGTGCCATAGCGCGGTGCCGTTGGGCAGGTGACAGATAAGAGTTGCCATCTCATCTAAAAGGGAATTGGCTGAGCTCGGGTTGTCGGTGCGTTCGCAATAGGCTTCGTAGCGTACCATGTTAGCTAGCGTTGATTCGGCATAACAGACCAATGGTCCCGTGATCTGCTGCTCTATACGCTGCTGCATGTCATAGGAAATGTCTTCCAGCGTGCTGTCCCAGACCTGGCGCTGCAATAACTCGGTTTGGTCGGTGTCTGAGTACGGATCCCATTCTGCAAACGCACTGAGATAGATATCCACAACGGGGTTTTGTTTGTCCAATTCATCGTTTGAGGTTGCTAGCATAACAGGCTGCTGTGTAAAGCGTTGTTGTAACAGTTTAACAAAGAGTGCATACGCTTCTGGCTGGCGAAACAGATAATCGCCCAGCGCAGGGGGGGCATTGTTAGGATCGATGTGCCAGGTGTTTACGGCATGGCGAAATGCGGGGTTATCGCACCAAATAAAGGCTTTGATCATCGCCTCGCCCCAACCGTGGCGGGCCAATAAATCGCATAAATAGCCTTCGTACGCGGTGGCGTGCTCATCGTCCAATAGGGAATGTAGAACTGCGCCACCAGATAGGCGTAGCGTATGTCGCTGCGAGCCAGCATGTAAATCGCTTCGGCACCAAACACACGCATGTCATCCAGCCACATATTATTGGTGTCGTTATGGCGGCGAGCGTAGCGAACGATTGCCAGCACTGTCTCGACTACCTCTGATCTCAATTCGGGGTACTGCAAGGCATTGGCGAAGAATATCGGTTCGGATATCGGGGACTCATCATCGTCGTCGATGTGATCGGGGTAGTAGTGCGGGCCGCCTTCCTGTCCCAAATCGAGCGAAGATTTTAGTAGTTCAATGTTGTGCTGGGCGTCAACCACCTGCAAGCGGCGAAACGGTTCGACCGATGCTTCAACAAACTCAACTTTAAAGCTGTATTCCCCCATAACATCGTTGTCGTCAAGAAGGACACGATATCGCGTTAATGCGCGGCGAAGGCTGTCTAAGTCGTCTAGATAAAATGGAATAAGATGGTGATCTGAACTGTGAAACATAATGGGTTACCTAGCTAAATGTTATTTTGTACGCTCAGTGCTCGGTTGTTATGATGTTTACCACTACGTTGAACCAAGTCATCTAACTCATCTAAGGCATGATTGGCTTTCGGGTGGATGTCATTGAACAAAATAATGCATTTACGCCACAATAGCATCAGTGTCACTACACGATCGGTCACTTGTTCAACAGATAGTTTCGCGTTCCAGCCTTGGCTGTCGATATTCCATAGGTATACCGCGCAGGAGAGGGGCCATAGCTTGATACTAGTGATTAGTATTTATTGCAAATGATTGAGGTAATGAAGAACTTCATGAATCTGTTTATCATCCTTTCCATGAATTGACTCGCAAAAGTATAGAACTGTTAAATCAATCGATAACAGATTGTGCATAATTACATACTCATTTGGGCTATTTGATGTTGGGATATGTAATGCAAATTAAGGAATTTATTCAAACGTTGTTGGGGATGAGAGCTTTTCAACCAGAGCAAGGCACATGGGAAGAACAATATAAGAACAATCAATGGGAACATCTTCACCAATTAGGTGAGTTAGCGCATTACAATGTTGTTCGAGGTTATATTAACTATTTCAAACCTAATGCTGATATTTTAGATGTTGGATGCGGTGAAGGAGTTCTTTATCGTGAATTGAGCTCAGCTGATTATAATTTTTATATGGGTATCGATTTTTCAGGTACTGCAATAGAGAATGCTCGTTCGAATAGACAAAATGAAAAGGCATGCTTTGAACAAGCTGATGCCCACGCATATCAGCCAGATCGCAAGTATGACTGTATTGTATTCTGTGAAAGCCTTAACTGTATAAATGATCCAGATAAACTTGTTGAACGATTACAAACTTATTTAAAGCCAGATGGAATAGTGATCATTTCATTATTCAAACAGCTTTGGATTGATAAAATAATGTGGAATAAGGTGCAAGCGAACTTTGAAGTTGTTGATAAAACAACAGTAATCAATGGCAAGGGCAGTTCATGGCAGTGCAAGGTGCTGAAACCTGTTAATAAGGTATTAAAGCCTATTAATAATGATTAGTTTTCGTTCTATGGACTTTAGTATTTCAATGTACACGATGTAGAATTACTTCTTATGGTCGGGAAAGTCGAAAAAAAACACATTTACAATGAGAAGCTGTTTATCGCTGACAAATATATAATATAGTGTTTGTGTAAGTGTAAATAGAGCATTCCCGGGTAACGGGCTAAGAAAGGGCACTAACGTGAGTAAGTCGGGTATATCTAACATAAATAAACTTAAACATGATGAAGATGTGTTTTTCCTTCATCCTGCTCAAGAGAGCGTCTATTTTGAGCAGCAACTCCACCCTGACAATCCTATGTATAATATTGGTGGCTATCAGGTTATAGAGCGTTACTGCGATATTAATATAATGCAGAAAGCTTGGGAGCATCTATATGAAAAGTTAGATACATTGAGGTTTTCTCTTTCTTTCGGTGAGGATATATTGCCTCGGCAATATATATTAGG
>LLEN01000101.1_pt1 | contig 18631 bp, 25 predicted proteins | sample 595881 | NCBI WGS metagenome assembly LLEN01 (sample SAMN02919314, study PRJNA255460) | bioreactor metagenome | biome: chemostat; feature: culture 2012_10.3; material: sediment; isolation source: day86 10degC chemostat 2012 inoculated with Wadden Sea sediment taken from... | place: Germany: Bremen ...
TTGCTGTAACGCTCTATCAAAGTTCGTATATAAGTCTGTTAATGAAGGCTATCTGAATAATATGCACTGCTAATAGAAATGTAGCGGATAAAATTCGAACTGTCTGTGTTGTGTTTTTTTTAAAGGTATTTGGAAGGGATCGAACTCATCTAAAATTCTGTTTCATATTAAAAGGGAAAATTTGCTCGTAATTTGTTGTCGATAGCGGCTTCAATTACAGCTTTCTGTTCACTTGTCTTACAATTACCATGAGAGTGAATATATGCCACGACAATGCTCAAGTAAGAATGAATAACTTACTTGCTTAATAATAATGATAGAATAAGGACAATGGTTGAAATGACATAAATTAAGCAGGCCGAGTGCACCTTATTCATTCGAAGCATCTTGATTTTCAAGTTGTTGTGATTGACGTGTAGGCAGATTGTTTAAATTGTGGGTGGTTTGTAACGCATTGCTTTTTTTTATTTCCAAATGAGACTTTTAAAGTACTTTCTCGAATCCGGGCTTTGCTGTAAATTTCACTTTCGGAAAACACCTACAAAAATTTGGGGATTTGGATGTTACGACTAGTGGAGCTCTGCAAAGGCTACCAGGATGGCGGTGAGTATCACTCTGTCTTGCAAGGTGCAGAGCTGGAGCTAAAGCAAGGTGAGCAGCTGGCCCTGATGGGTGAAAGCGGTTCGGGTAAAAGTACCTTGCTGAATTTGATTGCAGGTTTGGATACAGTAGATTCCGGCGAAGTCTGGTTAGGTAAAACACCCATTCATTCGATTTCCGAGCGCGAGCGTACTGCTTTTCGTCGTAACAACATTGGCCTCGTTTTTCAGCAATTCAATTTACTCCCCACTTTAACTACTGCTGATAATATTCGCTTCTGCCGACAGCTAAAAGGCTGGAGGAGAAACCAGAACTATGGCGTCAGATTATTTCTGCACTTGATCTTATGCCACTACTAGGGCGGTACCCTGAAGAAATGTCTGGTGGTCAGCAGCAGCGAGCTGCCATTGCTCGAGCGCTTTACATGGAACCGGATATCTTGCTGGCGGATGAGCAACGGGAAGTCTTGACGAACGAAATGCCGGCGCGGTAATACGTTTACTCGTGAACCTTACACGTCAGCTTGACTGTACATTGCTACTGGTGACGCACAGTAAACAGGTCGCAGAACATATGAATGGCTGTATTCGACTTCAGGGAGGCCAGCTTCATGTCAAGCCCCGTAGCTAAAGCGCTTTGGGGGCACTATAAGCGCCACCCCTTCCAGATTGTGCTGGTATGGCTGGGCCTGACATTGGGTATTGCCTTGCTCGTTGGTGTGATGGGCGTTAACCAGCAGGCCAGAGAAAGCTATCGTCAGGGCGAACAACTTTTTTTTCCAATCCCTTTCCGTATCGAATTCGTCATAACCAGCCAGCGATTAAAGTACCGCAGGGCTTCTATATTCAGCTTCGCCGAGCGGGCTTTAACCAATGTGTACCGATGGATCAGCACAGGATTGTTACTGACCAAAATCGAGATTTTGAGATTGTCGGCATTGATCCCATTGCCATGTTTTCGAACTTCAAAGATCAGGTAACGAGTCAAAATCAAAGCCAGATGATGTCGCTAATGCGTCCGCCTTATCCAATTATGTTGGGTGAGCAGCTAGCAAGCTACATGGGTGTGGTCGATGGTCAGTTCTTAACCTTAGAAGACGGAATACAGATTGGTCCGCTGAAGGTTGTGGACGAAGAAAGGATTCGAGGCCCAAGGATGATCGCAGACATGTCGCTAGTGCGTGAACTGCATCCCGGCACGGGCCTGACCGCAATTTTATGCGGTGTGATGTCGCCGGAACAACTTTTAGCCCTTTCCGAGCAATTACCACCGGCCTTGAAGTTGGAGCGCCATCAAAGTGCGACCCTTGAGCCCCTGACCGAAGCGTTTCACTTGAATTTGTTTGCAATGGGCATGCTGGCGTTTGTTGTCGGTCTGTTTATCTTTTATCAGGCAATGTCCCTGTCTTTGTCTCAGCGCCAACCTTTGGTTGGCTTGCTTCGCCAGGCTGGTGTTTCTGGCTCGCAGTTGGCGAAGGCGTTATTGTTAGAGCTTTTGGTGTGGATCACCCTTGGCTTGGTTGGTGGCAATTTACTCGGACTGCTACTTGCTCAGCAGCTGTTGCCTTCTGTGGCAGAAACACTAAATAGTTTATATGGCGCGAATGTTAGCTTATCAGTGAGCTGGCATTGGCAATGGGGCTTGGCATCATTGGCTATCGCATTGTTCGGTAGCTTGCTGGCTTGTGGCTGGCCATTGATCCGGTTGATAAAAACTCAGCCTGTACGTTTATCTACCCATATGTCTCTGGTCCGCTTTAGTGGCCGTGAGTTTGCTTGGCAGGCACTTTTCTCGTGTATGTTCATTGGTGCGGCAGCGGCTGTGTATCAGCTTCCGCATGGCCAAATGGCAGGTTTTGTACTTATTGCATTTATTCTGATCGCCTCTGCCTTGAGTATGCCGTTCTTGTTATGGCAGCTATTTCAGGGGCTAGGGCGGGTTGTGCGCTCGGCACGATTGCGTTGGTTCTTTTCCGATGCGGCAGCAAGCCTGAGTTACCGAGGGGTAGCGGCAATGGCATTCATGCTGGCATTGGCATCAAACATCGGTATGGAAACGATGGTTGGCAGTTTCCGTAGCACAACCGAAGTTTGGCTGGATCAGCGGCTTGCGGCTGATATTTATGTTCGTCCTTCTCTCAACGTTGCCCCGCGGATTGCCAGCTGGCTGGATAGCCGCGATGAAGTGAAACAGGTCTGGTGGCAGTGGCGCAAAGAGATACTGACAGAAGCAGGTACGCTACAGGTTGTCAGTATCGGTGGAACGAAGGAAGAGCAGCAGGCCCTTTCGATTAAAGTCGCGATACCTGATTATTGGCAGCGTTTGCACCACCAGCGAGCTGTACTGGTTAGTGAGTCAATGGCACTTAAACAGCTGGCACCCCGGTGATGAAATAGAACTACCCGCTCCGATGAATAAACGCTGGCTGATCGCCGGTGTCTACTACGATTACGGTAACCCCTATGGCCAGGTTATTCTGTCTCATAAACGCTGGCAGGACTACTGGCCCTACAAAGGGCAGGTTGGCTTGGCTATTCACCTGAAACCGGATACAGACAGTATGGCTGTAATGAAAGAGATGGGTGAGCGCTTCCATCTGTCACCTGAGCGGGTTCGTAACAATGTCGAGCTCATGGCGCAGGCTATGCGGGTATTTGACCGTACGTTCATTGTTACGGCTACTCTGGGTAAGCTGACGTTATTTATTGCAGTTTGCGGCTTGTTCTTTGCTACTGTTGCCGGGGAAGTCTCGCGTCAACGCCAGTTTGCGTTGTTGCGCTGTATGGGAATGACGGGCAGGGAACTCGCAGCCTTGGGTGGTGGCCAGCTATTAATGATAGGTCTGTTGACGGCAGTAATTGCCTTGCCACTTGGGTTGGTACTGGCCCAGTTGCTAATCGATGTTGTATTGAAATACTCCTTTGGCTGGACAATGCCCGTACAATATTTCCCGTATGAATATCTGACTTCTTTGGGGTCAGCATTAGCCGTTTTATTGGTGGCGGGGGCCTGGCCGGTTTGGCGTCTGGTCAAACGTTCTGCCATTCTATCGCTACGGGAGGCTTTTTGATGCTGTATCAAATAGCTCGCCGTGGATTGGCACTGTTCACATTGTTGTGCTTCATGATGCTAACGGGTTGCGACTCTGTCGAAACCCAATCAAACTCCGCCGAAATACTCCGTCAGGAAACGGAGGGATCCTATCAGCGTTGTACCTGGAAAGAAGTGGGTATTTCCGCAAGATCATCTTGGTCATCCTGAGTTCAAGGCCGAGTGGTGGTATCTCACTGCAAACCTTGAATCTGAAAGTGGAGAAATGTTTGGTGTTCAGTGGACACTTTTTCGTTTTGCAACAGGTCGCGAGCATGGCACCGGATGGAAAAGCCCGCAAATGTATATGGCTCACACCGTGGTAACCAGCAAGGACAAAGTATGGCATGCCGAACGCTTTGCCCGTGGCGGGATCGGACAGGCTGGGGTAACGGCAAATCCTTACCGAGCTTGGTTAGACAACTGGTCATGGCGTTCCTACGGCGATTCGCCTTTCCCGGGAACACTTGAATTTTCCGATGGGGAGATGGCTGCCGATCTCGATATTAGTAACTTAGGGAAATTGATCTTTCAGGGCGACAACGGTTACAGCAAGAAGCACCCGACAGAAGATATTGCCTCCTATTACTACAGCGCGCCTTTCTTGGCTCTTAGCGGTACGCTAGAGTTGGACGGGAAGACCCATAAAGTGAAAGGTGATGGCTGGTATGACCGTGAATGGAGCAGTGAAGGTTTATCAGAAAAGCAACAGGGCTGGGATTGGTTTTCTATCCATTTGGATGACGGCAGCGCCTTAATGGTTTATCAGATCAGAGAAGATAGTGCCAAGTCGTATTACTTTGGCTCTTTGAGCTGGCCAGACGGAAAAACAATTGTATTACAGCCTGAAGATATCAGGCTGACGCCAATGTCGTTTGCAAAATACCAAGGGAAACAGTTTCCACTCGAGTGGCGAATTGAGGTACCGACACAACAGATACAACTTGAAGTGGATGTTGTCCGCAAGGAGCAGTGGCTGCCATTTATCTTTTCATATTGGGAAGGGCCGATTCGGGTCAATGGCAGTCATTCAGGACAGGGATTTATGGAATTAACCGGTTATTAATCGTGAAACTCATCCGGTTTGCCGTAAAAAGATAGGACGAAAAAGTGGTACAAAATATAACAGTGGATGAACAGGCTCTAACTCAGCGGCTGATGAACTATCGTCGAGAGTTTCATCGATATCCTGAGTCGGCGTGGTGTGAGTTTTTTTTACCACCAGTCGGATTGCAGGTTTGTTGCAGTCACAGGGATATGAGCTTTTCTTTTCTGATGCGATCATTGCGCGTGACACGATCATGGGTCGAGACGATGCCAACGTTGTCAAGGCCCAGGAGCGTGCGATTAGCTGGGGAGCCGAGCTTGAGCACCTAGCCCAAATGAATGGAGTGACCGGCGTCGGAGCCATATTGGATACGGGCCGTCCGGGGCCTGTAATCGCACTGCGTTTTGACATTGACGCTGTTGATGTCATGGAAAGTCAGGATGACTCTCATCGGCCACGTTTTCTTGGTTTTGCTTCACTTGCACCAGGCATTGCCCATGCTTGTGGACATGATGCCCACGCAGCTATAGGCCTAGGCATTGCTGAAACGTTGGCTGCAAACAAAGATGTTCTTTGTGGCAAAATAAAACTGCTTTTTCAGCCAGCTGAAGAAGGCTGTCGGGCCGGAAAGGCGATTGCGAGAGTGGTTGGCTGGATGACGTCGATTATTTCTTTGCCGCGCACATCGGTATGAATGTTCCTAGCGGTACCTTGGTGTGCGATCCCCAGCACTTCTTATGTAGTTCAAAGTTTGATTTACACTTCTCAGGCAAGCCTGCCCATGCGGGTATCGAGCCCAATGCCGGTCGCAATGCACTTGCAGCAGCATGTACGGCTGTCACTCAGATGCTGGCAATACCTCGCCACCGTGATGGCATGACCCGCCTCAATGTGGGCCAGCTCCATGCTGGTGACGGGCGAAATGTGGTACCGGCCAATGCCGTACTGATGGGGGAAACCCGTGGTGAGAACCGCGAATTAAATAGCTATATGTATCAGCAGGCTGAGCAGATAGCTCAGGCAGCTGCCATGATGCATGGCGTCAAGATTGAAATAAAAGCGCAGGGTGAGGCTATCGGCCTACAAAATGATCAGGAAATGGTTGAGTTGCTGGCCAAGCTTGGCCCTTATAGTGGCTTTGGTGAAGTCGTGCGTGAGAAAGATTTTGGTGCAAGCGAAGATGCCGGTTATTTAGTTGATCGGGTACAGGCCAATGGCGGCAAAGCGATATATTGCCTGGTTGGCTCGGACTTAACGGCGGGTCATCATAACGGTGACTTCGATATTGATGAAAGTCGAATGTTACCCGCCGTCAAACTGTTCTTGAACGCTATAGAGTGGCTACAACCCGAAGTGGCACGAAAAGAGGATGTCGCCTAACATGTTCTCATCGTAATAGTAACGTCGCTTTTCTATTACAAGCGCTACCTTATTTATGGCAGTGTTACATTTGTGACGCTGTCACTTACTTGTCGAGCGGGACTGCTTGTATTCTCTCTTTCCATCTTATCTCCTCCTAACCATAGAGTGTTATATCTAAGACACTTTCTTCGGTTAGGCCGTAAGATATTCATCTAGTCTATACAGACTGAATGAATATGTGCGGGGTAGGCGATGGCCGAGGAAAGCGCAGAACCTGCAAGACAGTCTGGTTCTGGAATTTCATCTCTCCATATTAACAATTGGCTTTTCCCTTTTTGCCTCAGCGAGAAGTTTAAGTTTGCTACCCGAGTTGCAATTAGCCTTACTCTTGCATTCCTGATCCCCATGGCCCTTGGGTGGCCGCAACCATCGACAGCGGCAACGACAGTGATGCTGATTGCCTCGACGGGCAGCCGCCGAGAATCTCTCGCAAAAGGCACACTCAGAGTGTTAGGGACAATTGTAGGTGCAATTATTGGCTTGGTTCTGGTTGGTTTTTTTTGCCCAGGACCGGCTGCTGTACATGCTCTCGGTGTCATTGGCTGTTGCCGTGGTTTTCTATATTCGCAGTGCTTACCTTGCTGATCCGACGCTATTTATGCTGACGGGCGTGATGATCCTGATGATGTTTAACGGTGGGGATGCGGAAGGTGCATTTTTATATGGCCTTGATCGCACCTATATGACAGTTTTTGGAGTCGTGGTTTATACTTTGGTTGGCGTTTTTTGTTTTTCCGCCGCAGGTTGAGCAGAACCTACGCCAGTTGGCTGATGAACTTGGCAATATTCAGTCCCGGCTATTTTCAGTGATTAGCCAAACGACGGTAGAAAAGCCCATAGCTTCAAGTTCTGGCTATAAAATAGAGCCCGACACGGTAGAGAGTGAAAAATCCTCTCAGCCAGGCGTTGCCGAGCTGATCCCGGCTCTGTATGCAGCCCAAGATGCGCTGGAATCTCGTTACAATACGATTAGTACTGAGTGCAGTGAAATATCAGCCTATAAAAAAAGAGTGGGATTATGCGCTGTTGTACTATCGTAAGATCACCGAATTACTGCTTTTTGCAGCGAAAAGTCAAGATCAGCTAGCGACTCAGTCGCATCACTTTATCGATAACTATCAAGATCTGGTTGAAGATATATCGCAACTGTTCCAGCAAATTCCGTCAGCATGGGAAAGAAAAGAAGGAGGCGTGCATCTAGAGAGTACGCCTGTTATCTATAATACGGATAAGCTTCAGGCAGCGAGCCATCTGATACGTGGTAGCACAATTACCAGCGGTTTCTTGTTCAACAAGCTTGATGGAAAGTTAACTTGTTTAATCAGTACTCTAAGTTGTATTGGCTCGGTGACAGGCAGAATGACATCTCATGAGGTGTTACCGAAAGGGCCGCCGATTTTTAATTGGTGGGATGCCGAAAATGCCAAATCAGCAATTAAAGTGGTGTTGACGTACTGGCTGACAGGTATAATTTGGATATTGTTTAATCCCCCCGGTGGATACAATTTTGTCATTTTTTTTGTACTTTGTTTGTTTCTATTCTCTCTTATTTACCCATTCACCCCGTCTTATTATTAATACTGTTTTCATTAGGTTTATTTTTTTTCAGTTCCTGCTTATGTGTTTATTTTGCCACAGTTGTCTTTGGGATCTGAACTCGCTGTGTTTATTTTTATCTATACCTTTGTCGGGTTTTATTTGTTCAAGGGTCCTATTACTATTTTCTTTCTGATAGGGATGTTTACCTTGGGAATTAGTAACGACATGACCTATCACTTCGGTATCATCCTGACAATCGTTACCTTGTTTTATCTTGTCGTATTCATGGTGGTATTCTCTTATTACTTTCCATTCTCATCACGTCCAGAACACCTGTTTTTGGTGATGCGAGAGCGTTTTTTTCGCCATGTCTGTGGAGTGATAACCTGCCATCAAAAAAAATGTCACCTTCTCTTTGGAATAGGTGGAAGTTGGGCTGGCACCTGGCAACGATGAAATTGACAGTGCGTAAGCTGAAGGTATGGGGAAGTAAAGTGAATACAGGATATTATGAGAAACTAGCTACTGAAGATATTACTGCATTCTGTGGTCAGTGTGAGTTACTTTGCCATCACCTGTTGACCCTGGCAGAGTCTGAACCGCGGTTGAGGAACAACCCGCTGGTGATGAAAGCTAGAGCAGAATATAAGGATAAAGTGATCCCAGAAGTTGCCCATCAATTAGCATCTCTAGATGTGAACAAGTCAGTAAATGCCGACAATGATGAAGCATTATTATGTGCAAATGAAAGTTACAAGATGCTTGAAAAACAATTGGATGGTTTTTTTCGAGAAAATAGAATGGTCCGATTATTCAAAATCAGACATTGCCGGTTTTTATATTTTCCTAAACTTGAAAAAAAAGTATATTTGATTCGTTGATTCAATCTAAGGCTTCAAGTGATGTGATTCATTGGAAGCAATTCACTCAGAGTAGATTTTAGGGGGAGCAGTGCTAAAAGTTACCAATGCTTTTATAGCTATGTTCTCTGTTGGCGTTCTGACTGCGTGTTCTGTTTCTGGCCCTGACTTTGAAGGCGTAGAAGCCGCGGATTTACCGCAGAGTTGGACCGGACAAGATAACTTGATCGGAGGAGACAGTTTGCAAAGTGGCTGGAAGACTGCACGTTGGTGGATGCAGTTTAAAGACCCTGTGCTAGACAGATTAGTCGGACAGGCTTCGAATCAGAACCTAGATTTGGAATCTGCGGGGCTGAGAATAGTTCAGGCCCGCGCTGCACTTGGCGTTGCTGACTCGTTTCGATATCCACAACGACAAACGGTATCGGGAAGTTTAGCCAAAATTTACCAGAACGAAAATACGTTCGACAATGCAACCGTGAGCTTTGACGCCGGTTGGGAACTGGATGTCTGGGGTAAATATGCCAGAAGTATTGAATCGGCAGAAGCGAGCCTCTATGCCTCTATAGCCTCTTATCATGACATTTTGGTGAGTATTACGGGCGAGGTGGCAAGGAACTATGTCAATTATCGTACGTTTCAGGAAAGGGTCTTGCTGTCCGAGCGCAATATTGAAATTCAGGCACGGGTGGTCAAGATCACCGAGGTCCAGTTTGATTCAGGCAATGTGACCGAACTTGATGTCCAGCAGGCTAAAACCCAGCTCTATACCACAAAGTCTGCGCTCCCCGGGTTAAAAATCGGAATGATGCAGTCGCGCAATGCGTTAGCTGTATTGTTGGGTGTATTGCCTCAGGAAGTTGAGCAGTTACTGCTATCAGCGTCTATTGATGCCAAGATAAAGGCCTTCGATGAAAAATATGGTTCCAGCCGTTCGCAACAAAAATTGATTGGCTATGATCAATACTCATTGATCCCTTATCCGCCAGTTGTGGGCACTCTCATTGATGCCTCCTTAGTACTCCGCCGACCTGATCTACAGCTTGCCGAGTTTCAGGCCCATGTACGAAGCTCCCAAATTGGTGTTGCTGAAACAGAGCTTTATCCCAAGTTTTCACTGTTTGGTGCGATTGGGATCAACAGCACGGTGAAAGCCGGTAATGATTTTAGTTTCAGTGATTCATTAACACTGTCGCTCGGCCCTTCTTTTTCCTGGAATATTTTTCAATATGGCCGGCTAGAAAATAATATTCGTCTCGAAGATGCCCGTTTTCAGGAGTCGCTGACGAACTACAACAAGCGAGTATTGCTAGCGGTACAGGAAGTGAGCAATGCACTCGAAGCCTATCAGCTGAACAAGGAACAAAAGTCGCTGGCATTTAACTCGGTTAATGCGTCTGTTCGAGCGTTCAATATCTCCCTGACACAGTATGAAAATGGCCAGATCACGTTTGAGCGTTTGCTGAGTTCGGTAGAGAAAATGACTCGGAGCGAAGATACCTATGCCCAAATCAAAGGTAATGTCGCCAACCAAGTTGTCGCGCTCTATAAGTCATTGGGTGGTGGTTGGGAAGCAAACTCGGGTAAGTATTTAAATGCTGAGCAAATAGAGCAAATGCGGGCGAGAACCGATTGGGGGGATATGTTAGACGATCCCGTTTTACCACCATTATTACCCGCTCCAGTAATTAAAGCAGAATTACCTTTCGGCGATAGTGATAACGCTGAAGTGGCAGACCGTCAGGGTGAACCATAATGGAGATGCCTCATGAGCTGGCTGTTGGTGATGTGTATTTTTCACCTTTCTTGTTAGTAGTTATTTATGCCGTGATTGCTACTTGGATATCTGTGGCAGTGTTGAATAAAACCCGATTGTCCCGGTTGATTGTCTTTCCGTCGGTGACGTTTCTGGCAATCGCACTGCTTTACGTAGTTGCTATTGATGCCTTTTTCCTACGATTTTAGGTGTGAAGATGAAGACAATAAAAAAAAGCTAGTCGTTGTCGCGCTTAACATCCTAATCATTGGGGCAGCGATGTATTTTGGCTATCAAAAATATGAAGAATATTTTACCAACCCCTGGACTCGAAATGGTCAGGTACGAGCGAACGTGATCAAAGTGGCTCCGCGAGTATCAGGCCCCGTTGTTTACGTAGCCGTTCGGGATAACCAGCTAGTGAGAAAGGGTGATCTGCTATTTCAGATTGATCCGAGCACTTATGAGGTTGCGCTTTCCAAAGCTGAAGCTTCACTGGAGCGGGCAGCCATTAGTTCTAGGGGCAAAAAAAATCGAATATGACCGGTTGCTGGATATCAGGGCAAAGGATAAAGGAGCGGTGTCGCATAAAGATCTTGTCCGTCGTCAGATAGCCTATGAAGAATCACTGTTGCAAATCAAGGTATCGGAGCAGCAACTTAATGCCGCCAAGCTGAATATGGCATTTACTCAAGTATTTGCTTCTGTGGATGGCTATGTCTCTAACCTTGATATCAAAGAAGGGACTCAGGCCGTTGCCAACCAGCCTCTGATTGCGCTGGTTGATGTTAATAGTTTCTGGGTATTTGGCTATTTTCGCGAAAGCCAGCTAGAGAATATCAACATAGGAAATCCTGCCAGAGTGACCCTGATGGCCTATCCGGAGCAACCGATAGAGGCTGTGGTTGACTCGCTGGGTTGGGGTATCGCGCCGAAAGATGGCAGCGTGGGATATAACTTGTTGCCAAACGTCAATCCTGTTTTTCAATGGATTCGACTGGCGCAGCGTATTCCGGTTCGTATTTCGCTCAGGCAATTGCCAGAAGGTGTCGACCTCCGATTCGGGCTTACGGCATCTATCATGGTGATGAAGGATGGTGAGCAGAAGTAGTTGTATCTAGGTCGATTGGCATTGTTGAAATGGGCAGGAGGCGAATACATGGGCAAAAGAATCAGTGAAAAGAATAATTTCTACTATTTGACGGCGGCATTGGTGGTTTTACTGGTCAGTTCGTCACTGGAGCAGGTGCTAAAGATTGGCTTTCTGGATTTGGTACTGCAAGGCGTGACGGTATTGAATTTCGTCGTTTGCCTGGTAAGTCTCCGTTTTGACAAGCACTGGTACAGGTTCCTCCTGCTGATAGCCATTTGTTGGGGGCTGGTTTCGATAACCAAGGCTATATTCCCTATCCGTCAAATCGACACCTTGATTCTAGTGCTAATGTTTACATTTTTTTTGGGGCACATTTAAATCGATTGCTCGGCAAATATTGTTTACCGGCAGTATCGACACAAACAAAGTTGTTGGCTCGTTGGCTCTGTTCTTGTTGCTGGGATTAATGTGGGCGATAGCGTATTTGCTGATCTTGGAGTTTTCTGCAGACTCGTTTACAGGATGGTGCAATTACCATGGGGAGAGAACTTTTCGAATGCAGCCTATTTCAGCTTTGTCACTCTGACGACATTGGGCTATGGCGACATAAGCCCGACTTCACCGGTTGCACAGGTTATCGTTTATCTTGAAGCGATAGCGGGTGTGTTCTACATGGCCATCGTTGTGGCCAGTCTGGTTGGCGCCAGCCAAACTAATCAGGAAAAGAACGATGGATAAACAAATTGAAAAGCATCAAAGCAGTGTTTTTATCAATAACATGGTTGAATCTTCGATCCGGATTGGCTTGTTATTTGTGCTGCTTATCTGGACTTACGATATTATCAAGCCCTTCATTATCCCCGTCTTGTGGGGGGCGATTATCGCGGTTGCGTTAATGCCACTGACTATCAAATTGGGCAATGTATTGAATGGTAAGCGCGGGCTTGCAGCCACTATTTTGGCTTTGATTGGGGTTGTTTTGCTTGTTACTCCTTTCGTGATGGTCTCTGGATCAATCTATGACGGAGTCACCCATTTGAGCGAGGTGCTGCAGCAAGGTGATGTGAAAATTCCCGGGCCGACACAGCGGGTTGCCGACCTACCGCTAATTGGCGGTCAGCTTTATGAAGTCTGGGCCTTGTTTGCTTCCAATATGGAAAGTGCAGTTGCCCGCTATAGTGAAGAGATAAAAGGGGCGGTGGCAGCGGCTGCGGGATTCTTGGGGAGTAGTCTGGCGACCATGGTGATGTTTGTTATTTCACTGTTTATAGCCGCAGGGTTTATGGCACACGCGGAGTCAATGTCAAAAGCTGTTCAGACAGTCTCTGTTCGAGTGGTCGGTAAACACGGCGAAGAGTGGGCTAATTTAACGGCGGCAACCGTTCGCAGTGTGTTGTTGGGAGTTGTCGGGGTCGCCTTTATACAGTCAGTGTTGGTAGGGGCAGCCTTCTTTGTCTTTGGTATTCCTGCTGCCGCATTGCTCACGTTTATTGTGTTTGTGTTTGGTATCGCCCAGCTTCCAGCGACATTGGTAGTACTGCCCGTTATTCTTTACGTTTTTTTTCGGTTCAGGATACGACACCTGCGACAATATTTTCGGTGTGGGTGCTACTGGCTGGCTTATCTGATAATTTTCTGAAGCCATTGCTTATGGGGCGTGGGGTGTCTATTCCGATGCCTGTGATCTTATTCGGTGCTATTGGGGGAATGATTTCAGCAGGGATCATTGGTTTATTTCTGGGGGCGGTGATTTTGGCTATCTGGTATGAATTATTTACCACCTGGCTGAAACTGGATCAGGATACGGTATCTGAGTCGACGGAAACCGAATTGGATCAAAAAGCACAATCGGAAAATAATTAACAGGATTACTGATAAGTTAATTTCTTATAACGCAGTATAAAATAAAGAGTCTAAGGTTATAATTTTAGGCTCTTTTTTTTGGTTGTTCTTTATATTGGTGCTTGGAGTGCTTTCATTACTGGTAATGTTAATTAATAAGCCTTAGATCGAAATGAATAAGGGGCTGGAAGCAGTAAATTGAATATTTGCTCTATAATGGAACAGAGAGCGACGTCGCAGGATAGGCGTCGAATATAGCTCAATAAGCAAAAGGAAGTGAAAAGCAATGGGAACAATATTTGATAAGGCCAGGCGACTGATCAACAAATTAGAAGGGATAACGAATACTTTTACTCTGCCTAAGGTAAAAGCAAACGAGGTCAATACAAGCCCGCCGCTAACCGAGAAGTTCGGCGAGCTGGATAATAAAACGATTTTTATCAGCGGCGGCTCACGAGGAATAGGTTTTGCTATTGCGAAACGGTGTGCAGAGGCTGGGGCAACTGTGATCATTGCCGCGAAAACGACCGAACCTCACCCTAAACTCCCAGGGACAATTTATACCGCGGCCGATGAAATCAACCAGATGGGTAAAGGTAAAGCCATTCCCATTGTGCTCGACATTCGTGATGAGGAGGCAATTAAACAGGCTGTTGAACAAGCGTGTGATCAACCTCCGGTATCGATGTTGTTATTAACAATGCCAGCGCGATCAATCTGGAAAATACCGAAAATACACCGAGTAAAAAGTTTGATTTGATGTTTTCTATTAATGTGCGGGGCACATATCTCCTGACTCAGGCGTGTTTACCCTACCTGAAAAAAAATCAGATAATCCTCATATCCTCACGCTTTCGCCACCGATTAACCTTAAACCCGAATGGTTTAAAAACTACGGCGCCTATACTGCATCAAAATACGCAATGTCGATGATGGCACTGACTTTTTCTGAAGAGTTTAAAACCTACGATATTGCATCGAATGCGCTCTGGCCGAAAACGGCAATTGCGACCTCTGCGATATTGAATATGGCAGCAGGAAAATTGCTTGAAGCGCGTTCACGCCAGCCAGAGATAATGGCTGATGCTTGTTTTGAAATTATTACCCGGGATGCCAAGCACTGTACGGGGAACTTCTTTATCGATGAGGAGGTGCTTAGGCATCAAGGCATCACTGATTTTACCGATTACGCCTGTCACCCCGGCGGCAGCTGCAACGTGATCTATTTTTAGATTAAGAGTTCATGCTCTGGCGGCATGATGTCACTTTGGTATCCGAATAAAGCTATGATTTTTCGTCTGATCATAGCTTCGTTCATCTTTGGTTCAAATAAGAGCTGGTATATCGGAGTAGATATATAGGAGTAGGTATATAGATGTGCTAACGAGGAAATACTTGAAGCGATGAATCATTTTTTTTAAGAAAATCTACCAGTATATCAATCCTCTGGTTAACCCTGATCTCGAGCCAGCTGCTTCTAAATGGCAGTCACAACTGCCTACCATATGGCTGTTGGGTAAAACGGGTGCTGGTAAGTCATCGCTTGTTCAGTCAATAACCAACAATTCAGCTATTGCTGTTGGTAACGGTTTTCAACCCTGTACCCAGTCTTCAGCCATTTATCGCTATCCAGATACCAATCCATTGTTAGCATTTCTCGACACACGTGGGCTGGCTGAAGCTAGCTATGATCCTGAAGAAGATATTGCCGCCTGCCAGCACCAGAGTCACGCGTTGCTGATCGTGATGAAAGCCGAAGAGCCGGAACAAAGTGATGTGTTAAATGCGTTGCGAAAGATACGAAAGTCACGCGCTATCAAGCAACTACTAGTTGTCCATACGGGGATTTTGTCGCTGTCAGATACCGATGAGCGTGACAGGGCTATCGCTTATAATCAGTCTCAGGTTGAGAGTACATGGCAGGGGGAGCTGAAATCGGTGACGGTAGATTTTTCGCCTGAAAATGGCAATTCGTCCGGGCTTGAGGCTCTTCAAATGGCGCTGGAAGAGATGTTGCCAATCCTCTATTTGTTGGTTGATGAAAAAGCGCATCAGACCCGTGAAGAAGCCAATTTCAGCCAGCTAAAACGTGAAGTCATGTGGTACGCAGGAATTGCGGGTGCAAGTGATGCCATTCCTGCTGTCGGGCTAGTTTCAGTTCCGGCCATCCAAGGCAAAATGCTGCATAGCTTGGCAAGCCAATATGGGATTGAGTGGGATAAGCAACGGTTTAGTGAATTTGCTGGCTTGCTTGGAACAAGTTTTGCGATTCAGTACCTGTCAAAGCTAGGACTTAGGCAAGCTATAAAGCTAATACCTTTCTATGGTCAAACGGTCGGGAGTGCAACCGCAGCAGCGTTGAGTTACGGTTCAACTTACGCAATAGGGCGGGCAGCATGCAAGTATCTCTATTTTATCAGCCGGGGAGAGCCTGTTTCTGAGCAAGAAATTAAGCAAGCTTCCAGCAAGCGCTCAGTACTGTGAAGGGATTGCATGAAAAGAACGAGAAATAGTATTGAAGCTTTGGCACAGGTGTCGAAAGGCGTTGTGCCGCTGCTAGCTGCCTCATTGTTTATACCTGTATTGATATTGGCCGTTATTGGTGTAGTGAGCCTGATACAGGATGGCCGATGGTTGTTATTTGCTGTACTGGTAGCAATATCGTCCGTTGCTGTCATCATTCCTTATGTGCTGTTTAGAAACCTCCGTAAAGTGGATGAACAGGCGCTAGAGACCATACCTGATTACGATGTTGAGCCTCCGGCCAGTGGAGTGACTTTGATAACAACACATGGAAAGCCCTTAATCAACGTATTGATACGTTGTTGAATATAAACTCTGAATGGGATGGGTTACGCGATCATGCGTTGGTGCTGGCAATGGAAGTGGCGGAAAAATACCACCCAGACAAGCAGTCAAAAGAGCTTGCGTTTACCGCACCTGAGTTCTTGTTAATGGTTGAGGAAGTCAGCCATCGTTATCGCCATTTCTTACTCAATCATGTGCCTTTGCGGAGAAGATCCGCCTCACCACATTGAAACAGGGTTACCAACAAAAAAGATAAATTAGGTAAGGCGAAACAGGTTTACGATATCTATCGTGTTTTTCGGGCAATGACACCTGCGGGGTTGGTTGCCGAGGCCAGAGGACAAATCCTTGGTCGCATTTTCGATGAAGTGAGCGATGAGGTTCAGGCCAAATTAAAACGGGTGCTGCTGCAGGAAGTGGCCTCTGTTGCCATTGATTTATACAGCGGTCGTTTTGTAGCCAAAGACAGTGAGCTTGGGGTAAGTTTAGTCTTATCGTCTGATCAAGAAAAGCTAGTTGCAGACGTTGAGCCTCTCCGTGTAGCGGTTATAGGCCAGATCAGCGCCGGTAAATCGTCGTTGATCAATGCAATCATCGGTAATATGGTCGCAGAGGTGAGTGCTCTGCCTTCAACAGATTGTCAGATGCTCCATCGTTGTGAAGTGGAGGGAGTTGACTGGATTCATTTAGTTGATCTTCCGGGGATTGATGGTAATCCGGAAACCAATGCACAGTTGCTCGAGCAAATAACCAATAGCGATTTGGTTTTTTTGGGTGCTGAAAGCCAATCAGTCAGCCAGACAACTTGATGTAACATTGAGGCAGATGGTTGATGTGTTCTACCGTGATGAGAAACATCGAAATAGAAAGAAACCGAGGATATTGGCGCTGCTCAATCAGGTCGATAGGCTGCAGCCTGTGAGTGAATGGCATCCACCATATGATTTAAATAACCCGAGTTCAGCCAAGGCTGAGACCATTAAAGCGGCACTCGCCTATAATCAGCAACAGCTAGCACCAGATGAGATCATTCCCGTTGCGGTTTGTGACGACAAAGCAAATTATAACATTGAGCAAATTGCTGAGATTCTTCTGTTTAACTATGAGACGGCATCAACACTCAGCTCAATAGGCGCCGCTTGGAGCATCAAAAGGTTGATCTTGTTGACCAAGTAAAGCGGTTATACCGATTGGGTGAAAAGGCTTTTCGGCATTGTCGAGGAAATACAGTTTTATAGCTAGCTACTGTTCACATGTGACATATTGCTCTAAGGCGGTTATGTCCCAAAATCATTTAGAGCTTGTACCCATTCATATTCTGTTAATACTGGTTGGCCATGATAACTGAACTCAGTGTTAATGGAATAATTGAGCATTATCTGAGGGCTTCAACAAAGCCGCACCAACCCGACATTCACGTTTTTAGCAGCCTTTTTTTTCTCCTGATGTGCACGTTCATTATTATACTGATCTAATACGCTTGAAGGTACCTATCTCTCCATATAGCCGCGGAAAGTGGCTGATATATGTCACGAAGGTATGTATCAAAGGAGCTGTACATGAACAAACTTCTGGTTGCTACTGTTGTGGGGCTTTTTGCATGTCTGGCTCAGGCCAGTGAGGAATTGCAGCTTTTTCATGCCAACTATGAAGCTTACTATCAAGGCACTCACTTGGGAAATGGCGTCAGAAAGTTAGAGCGTTTGCCAAATGGCAAGTACCGGATGAGTAGCGAAAGCAAACTCAGGTTTCTGCTCATATCTGATACACGTCACGAGGCGACTGAGTTTACATATCGTGGCGGGCAGTTGCAGCCAGTCTCATATTACTTTACCCGGAAAGGAACAGGCCGCGATCATCAAATGCTGGTCAATTTTGCCGCTAGGCAAGCCTGGGTGAATTATGACAATAAGAAGAAAGTGATTCAGGCCAAAGAGGTTTTATTTGATCCTCTTTCTTACCAGGTACAATTAAGGCTTGATGTAATGCAGGATAAATCAGCCTTTACTTATCCAGCTGTGATTAAGGGTAACTTGCGTCAGCTTGATTTTGAAGTGGTGGGAGAGGAGTTCTTGAAGCTGCCCTATGGCAAAGTAAATACCATTAAGCTGAAAAGAGTCAGAAAAAAAACAGCAAACGCGAAACCTATATCTGGTTAGCCAAAGAGCTGAACTATATCCTGGTGCGCCTACAGCAAAAAGAAAATGGTAAAGAAGAAGCAGATTTAAGATTAGCCAGAGTCAAATTTCTATAAATGGCACTTGAACCATGCTGCTGGACTTGTACTGAATAGGGTGAGGATATGAACCAACAAAGTTTGACTTATATATTGACTGCGAGCTGCCCCGGACGCTCGGGCACGGTGGATGTTGTAACCCGCTTCCTGCGGGAATTTGGCTGCTACGTTACTGAGCTGAATTCTTTTGACGATGCACTGAACCAGCGCTTTTTTTTATTCGCACGGTATTTCGTATGGAAGATAATGCCCCGCTTGATCAATCTGCGTTTTGCGGCACCTTTGCCGAGCGGGCCGAAGCGTTTGATATGGAGTGGGAGCTGACGCCGTCAGGTTA
>LLEN01000102.1_pt1 | contig 18621 bp, 17 predicted proteins | sample 595881 | NCBI WGS metagenome assembly LLEN01 (sample SAMN02919314, study PRJNA255460) | bioreactor metagenome | biome: chemostat; feature: culture 2012_10.3; material: sediment; isolation source: day86 10degC chemostat 2012 inoculated with Wadden Sea sediment taken from... | place: Germany: Bremen ...
GTAGGTATCTGCACAGGTTTCAAAAGCACGGCTGCGGGGGACTGTCGCCATCATCACTTGCTCGCGCAGGAGATAGTTCATTTCGGTCAGAACCGATACCTGTTTCTTGTTGTCATCCTCGAACATCGTCGGCATCAGACGAATAAATTCAAGCCCGTGCCATTCTTCGGGAAACATCTCATACACCGTCGGGAGGTGCTGAAAAAAAAGTTAACCGTTGATGCCCAGTCAAGACGCTTTGCCGCACACGGAATGATCAGTGCATTCGACGCATACATGGCATTCCAGACCAGCGGATCAATATGCGGCCCGGTATCAATCATAATGATGTCAAATTCACTGGCAATCGGATCAATCATCCGCTCTTTTAGTAAACGGACAATATCCAAATCCTGGTTCACAGCCAGATCCTGCCAGGCATCGGCATTGAACATGGCATCTTCCGGAAAGGCAGCTATCGTCTTCAAGTTTGGATACTGGGTTGGCATTACCACATTATCCATCAGGAAGTCCTTATCCATTTCCTGCCCTTCCGGTACATTCCCCAACATCACATCAACAGCGGAATAGATAGTTTCCTGCTCTCCGACACTGATCTGCGGATTAAGAAACAAACGCAGAGAGCCCTGCGGATCAAGGTCAATCAGGCAAATGCGATAACGCTTGTCAAGATCTAGTGCAAGACAGGCCGCGATATGTACCGCGGTCATCGATTTGCCAGTGCCCCCTTTTTGGTTCTGCACATTGACGATCCAAGGCTTGCGCCCAGCGCCTTCACGCTCATGGAAAGCTGGCTTTTTTTTGCCGCATCCATCAACTGGTGCGCTTCGTCTAACGTAATTGAATAATGGTTGGCATTATTCTTGGTGAACTGGTGTCCTGTTGCTTCAACGCGAGAAATAGCATCGTCTAGCTTACGGCGGGTAAGGCCTGAACGTGTTTCCATTAGCGCTTTGGACATTGGTGGGAAAAGCTCTTCACGGCGTTCTTCTAATACAATTTCGATCCGGTCAGCTTGTACCTGCTTGGTTTGCTCGGCAATATTGAGCAAATTTTGAATCGTCTGTTCCCTATTCATTGTTGTAGTTCACCATTATTTATTTTTGATTATATTGTACAGCAACATACAGCCGATACAATAAAAAAGCTGAACAAGCCAGTGTGATATTCTTCTCAAGTGAAAACAAGCATAAGAAGCAAAAAAAACATTATATCGATATCAATTCAAACATTGATATTCACCTACAATACGCTTAGAAACACGACCAGATAAAAGTGTTACAGCGTCACTGTTTTACAATGTAAATTGCAGTCCTGTTCCTACTTCCCTCGGAAGCGTATAAATAACCGTCCAATTTACGGCTGATGGTATTTCAATTTGAAATTCGAGACAACAAAATTGAAACACGTAGTATTTCATTAAAGAAATTATGAATTCAGCCTGAAAATCAACGTCGATCTGATCAAGTCAATAGGTTGCACAAGATTTAACCAATAACACTTGATCATTCTTCCGCTTACATCTGCGCGATCTGAAACAATGATCAAGGTGAAATACCGTGTAAATAGACGCAGCTATAGCGAATGGATCATATCCGCGAGCCCGGAAAAATGATCAAGATAATGATCCCTGATCTGTCGATAGCGTATCGCGCTCCGGAAGCATGATATTGTCACGCTAACTTACGGTGATTGCAGGTTACAACTGGAATAATGGCTGATAACTTGCTACAAACAGGCTAGGCAACAGCAAGATAACCAGTATTACAATAAAAGTTGAAATACACAGTAGGTACTTGATCATTTATCCGGACTCGGACACATGATAACCAGCAGAATAATTACGGTAGGTGCGATTTCAATTTTGACTAATATCCATGCAATCGGTCAGATAAAGATAAGATCAATCATTGAACTTACACATCTATGATCATTTTTCCGGGCGAGAATAAGGCTTAAAATAGAGAAACAAGGCTTCATTGAAGATCATCACTGAATAACCTTGTGGATAACCTGTATTAATTACATGATCATTGTTTCTGGTCGATGCTGATCATCGTTGCGTTATATTGATGATCATGCTTTCAGCTGCCGTTTGATCATCGTTTCTAGGAGACAATGATCAGTGTTCCGGAAGACCGTTGATCATAGTTCCATGTCCTAGATTTTAAAACCAACTTATAATCAACACCTTACCGATAAATTTTTGCCCGGATCATTAGATCACTATATCAATAAGATCACATTAAACATAAAGATCAGTATTTAACTGATTAAATAAAAAGAGCTTTATTTCTTGATCTTTTTCTATTAATCTTTCCGGAAAGATGATGCTTCTACGGCTAATGACAAATGAAAGCCTCTGGTAACAACGAAAAAAAAACCGGCGAAAAGATTTTGATCCCTGCGCCACGATCACACAAAGACGGCCACATGTTCGCAATACCACCGGCACTTGTTGACTGGCTACCTCAGTATCAGCATTTCAAAGGTGTGACCAAGAGTATTATCGAACTATTGAATTTAATTTCGTTGCGTGGGTTGTCCAGCCAGGATGGTATGGTATCAACGACTGAGCTTGTAGAAGCAACAGAAGGCCAACTTACTCGGGCTGCCATTCAGCAACGCCTGCGTGCCGCTGTAAATATTGGTTTATTCAACCAACAGCCTGTACGTTTCGAAGAGGGCTTGGCTGGCAAAACGATGCTCCACCATTTTATCAACCAGCCTGCTGATTTCTCAGCTTGGGACCGGTAGCTTAAACTCGGAGCAAAGCAAGGCCAAAGAGAAACAGAAACGCTCCAAGGCACTGGCGCAAAACCATGTTAACCGACGGCTTCTTAACGAATACGGCTAGGTACACCGCCAATGATGCCTGACGAAGCTGATCAGATTGTAGTATCGCCGACAAGCTGGGCCGGGATCATTGATCAGGCATTGGCTCCGCGAGAACCAAAAAAAAGTTATCAGAAATCGATGGTTGCGATCAGTGGTACCAAAGCGATCATTGAAACACGATCCTCAAAATCGATCATGACCGTTGATGATATGATGACATTGTTTGCCCTGTTTACCCTGACGGTTCAATATCACGATCATCATTTGTCGGATTATGAGATCCAGGCGCGAAACATGGGGAATAAAACCCCAATTTACATTACTGATATTCTGGCTTTGCGTGGCAAGAAAGACAGCGGCCCGGCGCGAGATTCTATTCGCGAAAGTATTGATCGTATTGAGTTTACTGATTTTCAGCTCCATGAGCTTACCGGTCGCTGGCTAAGCGATAATATGCCTGAAGGATTTAAGAGTGATCGTTTCCGCTTCCTTGCCAGAACGATCACGGCTTCTGAAGAGGCGCCGCAGGAAGGCGATGACGCGAGATCCGGATCAAGCCCAACCTGTATATTCTGGTATGGGAACCATCGTTTTTCGATGAGTTGCTAACGCGTGATTATTTCTTCCTGTTCCCGCCGGAGATCCTTCGTCAGCATACGCTGGTCTTCCAGCTGTACACGTTCTTCCGTAGCCGTATGTCCCGCCGGATCAATGACTCTATGTTGCTGAGTGAGCTGAACCAGAAGCTTGGTCGGAATATCGAGTGGCGGCGCTTTTCGTCTGACTTGATCCGTGAGCTTCGTAAGCTGGCTGAAGACAAGATCACCGATGATGTCTTTGCGGTTAATCTATGGGGCTATCACCTAACGATCACCCCGGAAGATCAAGACAAGCGTTACTGTGACTACCTAATTGATATCAAGTGTGATGCCGACGAGGTGATCCGCTATTCGCGGGCAAAAACGACTAATGAAGGTAAGCGCTCGATGGCACCAACAATACCGAACCCGCTGCGAAATGAAATTATGCCTAGGCAGGAGCTTGATCAGCTTTCCGAGATCATTGACGGTGAGTTTGAACCAATCCAGCGGAAAGAGGGGCGGACCAAAGGGCGATTAGGGCGCCGGGTTAAGCTTAGAAAGCATCTGGTTGAGATTAATGCCGATGAATTGACGATAACTCTGTCCAAATATACCTCTCCAGAGGCTCTACAACGCAGTATAACGGCTTTATCCGCAATGACAGGTCATTCGGCGACTTCTATCTCCGAAGAGTGCCATGTCCTGCTAGAGAAGCTTGACTGGCTTCGGGTCGGCAAGGAAGCGATGACGTACGAGACGCTTAGCAAAATAATTGAGTTGTACAACAACCAGCAGGAAGCAAACCATCTTTCGATTGAAAAACTGATTTCCGGCCTTGCCGTACGACGTAAGGTTTGCAAGCTGGTGCAGGAAGGCCACATGAACGAGCAGGTCATGAAGGCTCTGGATGATATGGCTCGTGGAATATAATTGACTGTGTGCAGATCAATTATGTCATTTACACTGTAAATTAAATAATCGGTCTGAGCGTTTACTGACCACCTTGAAAATATGAATAAAGCCGGAAAAGATAGTTTCTTTTCCGGCTTTTTTTTGATCGCTCTATATTGCAATAACCATGTATTGATATAACAAGTCCAAAGCTGATTATTGACCGTTGCGATTAGTGAAGGAGAAGGGTAGCTTTAAGCGGTAACTATTTGTTTAGCGAGTATTGAAGGACTCATCATGTCGTCGACAGGAAGGATCTGCAGCATTGGACTTATTTTGCTGACGTTAGTCTGTTCACACGCCCCGCAGGCGCAAGCCGCAGCAACCGACGAGAGAGGGAAAGTTGGTTTGGTGTTAAGTGGAGGCGGGGCAAAAGGAGCGGCCCATATCGGGGTGCTTGCCGTTCTGGAAGAAAACCGTATACCCGTTGATGTCATTACCGGCACCAGTATGGGGGCATATGTTGGTGGCATGTATGCGATGGGGCTGTCTGCTGGGGAAATCAAAAATCGTACCCTGGCTGCCGATTGGCAAAGTGGCTATGAAGATCGCGCCAGCCGCAACGATCTGATCCTCAGACGTAAAAAGCAAAGCGACGACTACCAGATATATGCCGATATCGGACTCGATCTTAATGGTGAGTTCCAGGCCAAGCCTGGTGCCTTTCAGGGGCAGGGCATGGCTGTCTTGCTGCGTTCTCTGACTGAGAATTTACCTGAGCTGACAAGTTTCGATGATCTGGCTATTCCTTATCGTGCAGTTGCTACCGATATCGCCAAAGTGAAACCGGTAATGATTGACAGCGGCCACCTTGCTGCCGCGATGCAGGCGTCGATGACAGTACCAGGAGCTCTGAAGCCGGTTACCTGGCAGCAGCACTTGTTGGTTGATGGCGGAGTGGTTAACAATATGCCGGTTGATGCCGCCCACCAGATGGGAGCCGATGTGATTATCGCCGTTGATTTGCGTGATGCCCTGTTCGAAGAAAGCGATCTCGATAGTGCGCTCAATATTATTGCCCAATTGACCACCTTCATGACCAACAGCAGTGCAGATCAGCAAAAGGCGCTGATGAAGCCCGATGATGTGTACCTCGTGCCCGAGGTTTCATTTATGCTTGCCCCTGATTTTGAAAAAAAATGGAGCAGGCCTATGTCGCTGGGAGAAAAGTCGCCTTGGAAGCGTTGCCCGAGCTACGTCGCTTCCAGCTCTCGCCGCAGGATTATCAGTCATACGTGAAGCGGAAGTATGATCGTCGAAGCCAGGTGATAGCCAGTACGGCCTATTATATTGACAGGATCGAGCTTGAGAATAATACCCTGCGTTCGGATCAGGCGCTGATAGCCTTGTTGGACTTAGAGGTTGACAGAGTGATACCGAACGAGGAACTTGAGCAGGCCGTCAACCAGCTCAACGCCCAAGATATTTTTGCCCGGATCACCTATACGATCAAACAGCAGGGTGATGAAAACGTGTTGGCAATCAAAGTGAATGAAAAGTCCTGGCCCCGGCTACCTAAATTTCAAATTTGCCTTCGAAGATGATTTTGCAAACCGTTCGGATTTCTCGTTTGGTGCCCAGTATATCTATACCGATTTGACGGATAAAGGGGGCGAGTGGAAGTTTGAATGGTTGCTCGGAAGCTGGAAACAGGTGAATACCGAACTGTATTTTCCGCTCGACTACAAGAAGCAGTATTTTACCGCTCTGGGTCTTGGCTGGAACCGCGAGAATCGCGAGTTTAACCTCACAGAGGAACAAAAAGAGCAGATTGGCCGCGAGGATCTGACGGTTATCGATGCGGAGTATCAGCAATTTACCGCCTTTGCCGAAATTGGCTGGAATATTCAGCCATGGAGTGCCGTTGCTCTTGGCTATAACGGGATTAGCGGTACAGCCAAAGAAATTGATGGCAATGATCAGCAGGACTATACTGCTCATGGTCCTTACTTTTCGTTTGCTTATGATGATCTAGATAACCTCTATTTCCCGACAGAAGGCTTGTTGCTCGAAGCGGAAGTCGGGCTCGGGATCAGCCGCAGTACGCTCAATAATGACTCTTCAATCAACGGAGAGAATATTTTCTATAATGCGCAGCTGATTAAGCCTCTTAATTTTCAGCGCCATACCTTGCTTGCCATGTTCAAGGCCGGCGGTTCTGAATCCGATGAGTTAATCCCGATCTATGTTCAGGATCTAGGGGGCTTGTTTAATCTCTCCGGTTTTCATCGCTACGAGCTGAACGGCCGTTATCGGCTATTCGGCGCTTTGAACTACCGTTACCGCCTGCTGGATAATCATTTCGGTGCTTTTTCTGCCCCTGTCTATATTGGCGGCTCAATCGAGCGCGGTGGGGTATGGGATGATAGCAGTGACGTTAGCTGGGATAGCAGCATTGGTGCTGCAAGTATATTCGTCGGTGTCGATTCGCCGGTAGGTCCGTTGTACTTTGGCTACGGCCAGGCAGAAGCCGGGGAGAACTCATTTTATCTCTCGGTGGGAAGTGCATTTAATTAACTAAATGAATATTTTGACAATTTACTGACATTCAATTTGGCTAAGCGGGCAAAATGGTTCCTGATATAACCTTTGTCCCTTTCGAAGATAGAGATAGAGTCCCCGGCATGAATGTCGGTACTTTTTTCATCTAACCACCCTTTCGAAAAGCAATATATGAGTTTTTGCGAGCCTGTCACTGGCTCGCTTTTTTTTGCCTCCACGTTAGTATCCCAGAGCATCATTGATGTTCTTTTGTGAGCAACCCTGCAAATTAGCGAATACATTTTCTGCGATCTCTTCTGTAATAGTGCCTTGTTGCACCCCTGTAACCCATGAAAGACCATGATGAAGTTCAAGGTTCAACAACTTGAATATGGTCGATGTTTCATTATGAAACGATACTGGAATGGATGGCGTTCCATAATGAAACGAAATAGCCCAAGTAACATCCCTTTTCTTGTTGGCATACCATCAGATAATTGTTCAATTTTGTATAAACGTTACCCCGCGCAGAATAATAAGGATAGAACGATGAAAAAGATGATTAACCAAGTCGATAACGTGGTTAAGGAGCAACTTCAAGGGATTGCCAAAGCTCATCCTGAACTCGAGGTGAATTTGGATCCTATGTATATCGTCCGAGGCGATCGTAAGGCTGCCAAGGTTGCTCTTATTTCTGGCGGAGGTAGCGGCCACGAGCCGATGCACGGTGGTTTTGTCGGTAAAGGTATGTTGGATGGTGCCTGCCAGGAGAAATGTTTACCTCGCCAACACCGGATCAGATGTATGAATGCGGCCAGAAGGTTGATTCTGGCGAAGGTGTTTTGTTCTTGGTCAAAAACTATACCGGTGATGTACTGAATTTTGAAACTGCGGTCGAGCTGCTGCATGCAGAGGGAGTCAAGGTACAGTCAACCTTGATTGATGATGATGTTGCAGTAAAAGATAGCCTGTATACCGCAGGACGGCGCGGTGTGGCGACGACAGTATTGGCAGAGAAAATTCTCGGTGCCGCCGCCGAAGAAGGTTACGATCTGGATAAAATCAGCGAGCTGGCAAAACGAATTGCCAATCGCGGCCGTTCACTGGGCGTCGCGCTTTCGGCCTGCACCGTACCGGCGGCAGGTAAGCCAAGCTTTGAGCTCGATGATCAAGAGATTGAGTTTGGTGTCGGGATCCACGGTGAGCCGGGTATCGAGCGCCGGGCATTTACCGATGGAGATACCATCACAACGGATATGATGAGCGAGATATTGGATAACCAACCTATGAGCGCATCGTTCGCAGCTGGGATAATGATAGCGGTGAGTGGCAGGACGAAACTTGGGTTACCGAATCTCTTCAGGCCGGCGACAAAGTGATTGTGCTGGTCAACAATCTTGGTGCGACCCCGCAGTCTGAGCTTTATATGGTTTACCGCAAGGTGGCGGAGATCCTCGAGCCGCTGGATATTTCTATCGAGCGTAACCTGATTGGGAGCTATTGCACGTCGCTGGATATGCAGGGCATTTCTATCACGTTGCTGAAAGTTGACGATGAAATGCTGTCGCTGTACGACACACCGGTCAATACACCTGCGATGCGCTGGGGCTGCTAAGCGTGAAGGAGAACAGGATGACAATAGCTAAACAACAAATCGTCCAGTGGCTTGAGCTGTCGGCCGAGCTCTTCAAGAACGAGCAAGATTTTCTGACTGACTTGGATCGGGAGATTGGCGATTCGGATCATGGCCTCAACATGAACCGTGGCTTTCAGAAAGTCAAAGAGAAACTGCCTAGCGTGGCGGACAAGGATATCGGCACGATATTGAAAACTACGGGAATGACCCTGCTATCGAGTATCGGTGGAGCCAGCGGTCCATTGTACGGCACTTTCTTTATTCGAAGTGCGGCCAGCGTAATGGCCAAGGAGGAACTCAACCTGGCCGAGCTGACCAAGATGCTTCAGGACGGCGTCGACGGCATTGTACAGCGAGGAAAAGCCGAAGTGGGCGACAAGACCATGGTTGATACCTGGAACGGTATCCTTGTCAGCTGGATACCAATCAGGACACCACTCTGTACGATGCCCTGGACTGTGCGGTTACCGATGCCGAAAAGGCTATGAAGGGGACGATTCCGCTTCAGGCGAGAAAAGGGCGCGCGAGCTATCTGGGTGAGCGTTCAATCGGGCATCAGGATCCAGGTGCGACTTCCACCTATTTGCTCTTCTCTGCACTGCGCAGCGCTTCAGCGCAATAACCTCACTTTCTTTGCGGTTCGAGGTGGCATCGTGCCACCTCATTTAAGGTTAGATTATGGTCAGTATTGTAATTGTTTCCCACAGCCCGGACTTGGCCAAAGGCGTCCATGCTCTGGCTTCCCAGATGACCCAGGGAAAGGTCAAAATTGCCGTTGCGGCAGGGGTGGATGATCCTGATAACCCAATAGGTACCGATGCGATAGCGGTAATGACGGCGATTGAAGACGTCTATTCACCGCAAGGTGTATTGGTACTTGTCGATATGGGCAGTGCGATTCTAAGCACCGATACGGCGCTGGAGCTCATTGATAGCGAACAGGCTGCAAATGTACATGTCTGCGCGGCACCGTTGATTGAAGGTGCCATGTCAGCCTGTGTTGCTGCTGCGGCTGGCATGTCCCTGGAAGAGGTGATCAATGAAGCCACAGTGCCTTGGTCGCAAAATATACATTGCTTGATCAGAGTACAAAACTTCCCGGTACGGGAGGCGCGCAGGAGAGTTCTTTGCCTAAATTGCCTGCCGCCGAAGATGAAATTACATTTGAATGGCAGGTACAAAACCCCCATGGCATTCATGCCAGGCCCGCCTCGGCCATTGTTGGTACCGTCAGCCCCTTTGATACCCACATTTGGCTTGAGTGTCACGGACAGCGAGTCAGTGCAAGGAGCATAAACAGTATTGCGTTATTGGCCGTTTGCCAAGGCGATAGCCTAACGTGTATAGCCAGTGGCAACGAGGCTTCGCAGGCGCTGCGGGCATTTGCTTCTCTTGCCGAAAACCATTTCAATGAGTCGATTGATGCGCCTGCCGTGCCGGCTTTTCATCAGCAACACCAAGCTGTTAGGCAACAAATCACTAGGCATCAAGATGGCCGCCTGAGTGCAATCGGGGCATCCGAAGGGATTGCGATTGCGCCAATCTGGCATTACCGTGCCACCATGCCCAAAGCCCGGGATCGTGATTACCTCGGGTACGGACGGGAATGGGCATTATTTTCCGAGGCCAGTGGCGCAGCGCAGCAGACCCTTGTCGAGCTGGCAGAGCAGACAGCAATGACTGGCTCGCAATCTGACAGTGAAATTTTCACGGCTCACAGCCAGATACTGACCGATCCCGAGCTGGTGGAAACCATCAAGCAGCGGCTTAAAGAAGCGGTCAATGTAGAGATCGCGTGGTCTCAGCTTATCGAGAAGACGGCGCAGGCCTATAAAGATTCCCCCAGTGATTACATGCAGGCGCGAGCCAATGATGTCTATGACGTCGGCCGTCGGGTGATGGGGTTGCTTATCGGTGAGGCTGAACAGCGCATTGAACTTGCCGAGCCGGTTATTTTGGTTGCAACTGATCTGTCACCGTCAGATACTGCCCAGCTCGACCCTGTAATGGTGAAGGGTATTATCCTCGAACAGGGGGGGAGTACGTCGCATTCTGCTATTTTGGCTCGCTCGCTGGGTATTCCGGCCGTTATCGGTCTTAATGGTGTAACAGCGAAGTGCCAGGAAGGACAGCTTGCCGTTATCCGTGGCAGTAGCGGCGAGGTTTGGTTGGCACCAACAGCCCAACGGCTAGAAAAAGCTCGCCGGGAGCAGGACAACCTGGACCGTCAAAGCAAGCTGGCCAGAGCGCAGGCGATGGAAGATGCCCGAACCCAAGACGGCAAGGCACTGAATGTCTATGCCAACCTTGCCAGCCTGGAGGACGCACAACAGGCGCTGCGCCATGGCGCTGAAGGGGTTGGATTGGTTCGCAGTGAATTCTTGTTTATGGATAGCGAGCAGGCACCTTCAGAGCAGAGCCAGTACGAGAGTTATACCCAGATAGCCGCTGCATTTGGTGACAAGCCGGTGATCATTCGTACCTTGGATATCGGTGGTGATAAACCATTGGCTTATCTGCAGCAAGGAGCGGAGGATAACCCGTTTTTGGGGTGTCGTGGTCTGCGTTTGTGCCTGCAAAATGTTGAGGTGTTCAAAATGCAGCTCAATGCCCTGCTTCGGGCCCGTGCGAAGAGCCCTAATTTGCAAATAATGTTCCCAATGGTGTCGACCATGGAGGAGTTGAACCAGGCCAAGTATCTGCTCAATGGTTGTTATGAAGCCCTGCAAGATAGCGGGATCCCGGCAGTGATGCCGGAGGTTGGCATTATGATAGAGGTGCCTGCTGCAGTCGCCAACGCGAGGCAGTTGGCGAAAGAGGTTAGCTTCTTCAGTGTCGGTACCAATGATCTTACTCAGTATGTGATGGCTGCGGACAGAGGCAACGATCGTGTTTCCTATTTGGTTTCAGCTGCCCAGCCTGCAGTGTTAAGAATGATCGAACAGGCTGCGCAGGCTGCCCATGAGGCCGGGATAACTATCGGGATCTGCGGTGAGATGGCTGGTGATCCCAAGCTAACCGCGGTATTGATCGGTATGGGAATTGATGAGCTCAGCATGAGCTCGAACCGTATCGCAGCAGTCAAGCAGGCAGTAAGGGCAACTGAGAGCAAGCTGGCTGAAAAAAAACGGCTGGCAAGGTACTCAATGCCGCAACGTTGAAACAAGTGATGTCACTGCTGTAACTTGGGTATATCGGGCGGTTACTTATAATCGCCCATCTCGATGCCGTAGTGTTTCAGTTTGCGCCACAATGTCGTTCTGCTTACCTGCAGATCGTCGCACATCTTGCTGATAATACCGTGGCAGTGGATGGCAGAACGAATGATGGTACTTTTCTCGGCATCGGCCAGGTTGTTGGAATACTGCGGCTGGTTGCCGGTTGATTCATTCCCAGCCGTGTGAAGAATACTATCGGGCAGATCCCTGACCAGGATGATATTGCCATGGGCAAAGTTCGCCGCGCGCTCGATGACATTGCGAAGCTCTCGGTGGTTGCCGGGCCAGCGATAGCGTTCTAGGTACGACATTGCTTCCTGGCTGATAGCGAGAGATAGTTTCTTTTCTGCCTCCAGGTGGAGGCGCTTTCGTTCGGCCAAAACCGGTACATCCTCGAGGCGATCCCGTAACGGCGGAATATGAATATCAAATGTCTGCAGCTCCAATAGTAGCTGCCCGCGAAAATGTTTTTCCTCGACAGATTGAATCAAGTCAATCGTGGAGGAGGCAATAATCCGAACATCGACAGCAACAATATTACCGTTCATCCGGTTGAGCAGGCCTGTTTTTAATAGGTGAAGCAGTGCGGCCTGTACCTCGGAGGAAAGGCACTCTACCTGGTCGAGAAACAGGGTGCCGCCGTGGGCCAGTTCGAATTTGGATGGCGAGGTTTTGTCGCCGTCCTGTACTGAACCCAAAAACTCAGTTGCCATCAGCTCTTTGGGGATCGCCTGGCAGTTCATGGCGATAAATGGCTGCCCTTGCCTTTCGCTGGCATTGTGAATTGCCTGGGCAAGGTGACTTTTCCCCAGTCCGTCCTCGCCGTGGAGCAGGACGGGTCCACGTCCTTTTGCCGCATGGCGAGCCTGGCGGATTGTCCGGTGCATCGCATCGGATACCCCGATAATGTCATCAAACGTCAGTCTGGCCCGGTTGCCGGCATGCTGGTGAACCAAGTCGCGAATATGTTTGAGCGGATAGAGAAGAGCGATATAGCAATGGGTTTCGTTGTGATCGTTTTTTTTACTACTTTGAGTGATATCACCAGGGAAATCAGCTTCCCCTTGCACTCTATCGTTGTTTCGACCATATCCAGCCTTTTGCCACGCCTGATGGCCTGGTGCACACACTGAGGCAGTGTCAGTACAGTACTGATCTCTCGGCCTGATTCGCTGGTGGTCAGGCCGAGCAGTTCGCATCCTTTCTGATTCAGATAATGGATTTTCCCGCTGGGATACCAAGCCAGTACACCTTCTTCTACACCTTCCAGCAGTACGTGTACCTCGGACAAGTGTTGATTTGATTCCGTCAGCATACTTTCGGCCCGCATTTGGCTGGCAATATCGCGGGCGGCAGAGTGGATCAATCCAAGGGCTGAGACACTCGCTTTTTCAGCGGGTAGCACCAAGCAATACAGCCTTGCGCCGAGCCGTTACCATTGAAAACAGGGGCAGCATAGACAGCAAAGTCGTGTAGCGCCTGTTTAAAATGTTCATAGCCTGTGGTTTGGGTCGCTTTGGCCAGATGCATGGCACTGGAAATCGCGTTATTGCCGATAACACCCTCCCGCCAGTACACCCCTTCCTGAATACCCAGAGCATGAAGCTTATCCTTCATTTCGGGGGTCGCGCAGCCATATAAGGTACAGCCGGTTTCATCGCAAACGAGAAAGGCGCAGCTGTCGTTTTCCAGATATTCGTAGATGTCCTCGATAGCCGGTACGGCAACATTCAGAAAAGACGCTTTGCTTTTTAATATAGAGTCGAATGTCACGCCTTTGGCTCTGTGGGGAACCGACCAATGATCATGGCGTTGCTGTCGGCGGCATCGCGCCCAGACCTGCTGTAAGTGAGGGTCCATATCGGGAAGTCTGGCCTCAACAGAAGGCTGCGTTACAAAGGCTTGCCAAATCTCTTTGGTCAATGCTTGGCGAGGATGCATAGAAACTATAAAGGCTCATTGAGTGTTGGGGCATTTTAGCGGTTTGTTGTGCAAAAGAATGCTGCCCTGATTAGAAAACGGTGGATTAGAAAGAACAAAAACGGTCAATTCACTCCCTGTTGAGCCAGGGAATTCAGTAATTTATAGCCGCACTATACTTAAAAAAAACAACTACCTTTTGATTGGAGGCCTTGGCACCGAATTCTTTGGGGCACAGGTACTCTTTTGGGCGCAGCGACTCTCTTTATCAGGCAGGGACCATGAGAACAACCTTGATCATCGGTATTATCTTGTTGGCCGGCCTGGCGGCTGGAGTTTGGTATAAAGAACAGGCCCGTAGTCAGAATTCCTCGTTTTCACGAGGTGGAACCCCGAGCGTCGTCGTCGCGGTGGTGAACCGGCAGAATGTCCGGCGCGAGGTCGAGGCGCTCGGCACAATTAAATCTCGCGAATCGGTGGTCGTGTCGGCCAAGGTGACTGAAAAAGTCGAGCAGGTACATTTTAGAGATGGCCAGAAAGTCAATGCCGGCGATCTGCTGGTGACCTTGAGATCGGGTGAGCAGAAGGCTAAGATGCGCGCCGCCAAAGCCAATCTGAAAGAGCAGCAGCGGGAATACAAACGAATTGAAGGTCTGGTGAAGCGTAATACGATTGCCAGCTCCGAGCTGGATAAGCTATTTACCGATATAGAGATAGCCCGTGCTGTGCTGGCGCAGAACCAGGCTGAGCTGGAAGCCAGGTTTATTCAGGCGCCGTTTGCTGGCATGTTGGGGTTTCGCCAGATCAGCCCCGGCGCATTGCTAACGCCGGGGACGGTTATCACCACGCTTGATGATCTTGTCAAGGTTAAGCTCGACTTTACCGTTCCGGAGCAGTTTATCGGCCAGTTGCGGCTAGGCTCCGTCATTGAGGGAGGCGTAGCGGCCTTTCCCGAACGGCGGTTTGTCGGCAGCGTGACGGGGATCGACAGCAGGGTAAATCCGCTGACGCGGGCAATAGTGGTACGGGCTGAAATAAACAACCCAAAACTATTGCTACGCCCCGGCATGCTCATGACGTTAAGTTTGATTGTCGAGCAGCGGCAGGGGCTAGTGGTGCCGGAAGAAGCCCTGGTCCCGCGCCAGCGCGACAATTATTTGTTTGTCGTCAACAGTGACAATGTCGTTGAGCAGCGCTTGGTTGAAGTTGGTTTCCGCAGCCGGGGAGAGGCTGAAATCCTCAGTGGAGTGGCGGAAGGCGAACATATTATTATCCGGGGGATCCAACGGGTGAGGCCCGGACAGGCCGTTGAGACCCGCACGGGTGAGCGTTTTAGCTATCAGGAGGCGGCTGATGTTACTGACTGATATCTCGGTCAAACGTCCTGTGTTTGGCTCGGTGATCAGCTTGCTGCTGATCACCTTTGGTCTGGTGGCCTATGATAAGTTGCCGCTGCGTGAGTACCCCAATATCGATCCTCCCATTGTTACTGTTTCTACTAGTTATCGCGGGGCGTCTGCCTCTATTGTTGAAACCAGCATTACCCAGCTGGTGGAAGACCGTATCTCAGGGCTGGAAGGGATCCGTAATATCAGTTCGCAAAGCCGCGATGGTCGTTCGACGGTAACATTGGAATTTGGCATTGGCCGCGATATAGATGCTGCTGCCAATGACGTCCGGGACCGGATTTCCGGGATCCTGAACAATTTGCCGGACGAGGCCGAGCCGCCAGAGGTTCAAAAAGCGGCAGGAAGCTCGGAAGTGATCATGTGGTTGAACCTAGTGTCCGACCGAATGGGGACGCTGGAGCTGACCGATTATGCCCGCCGGTATCTTGTCGATCGTTTCTCGGTCATTGACGGCGTCGCCAATATTCGCATTGGCGGTGGTAAGGAATATGCTTTGAGGATCTGGATAGACAGGCAGAAGCTGGCTGCCCGGGGATTGACCGTGACGGATATTGAAGACGCCTTGCGTGCCGATAATGTCGAGCTGCCAGCCGGAACAATCGAATCGCAGAGCCGGCAGTTCTCTATCCGTACCCAACGCAGCTTTGTCGCACCAGAGGACTTTGCCAGGCTGGTGGTCGGTGCCGGGACGGATGGCCATTTGATCCGTTTGGGTGATGTTGCCCGGGTAGATCTGGCGGCCGAGGAAGAGCGAATTACCTTCCGGGGCAATACCCAGGATATGATTGGACTGGGGATCAACCGCCAGTCGACGGCCAATACCCTGCAGGTGGCCAAGGCCGTCAATGCCCTGGTTGATAAGTTAAACCCGACCCTGCCGGAAGGCATGGAAATAAAGCGCTCGTATGATTCGTCGGTGTTTATTCAGGCCTCGATAAATGAGGTTTATAAGACCTTGCTGATTGCCCTGCTGCTGGTCGTTCTGGTGATTTATCTGTTTCTCGGCAGTGTTCGCGCGATGCTGATCCCGGCGCTGACGTTGCCGGTATCGCTGATTGGCAGTTTTACGGTGCTTTATGCACTGGGTTTTACCATTAATCTGCTGACCTTACTGGCGCTGATTTTGGCAATCGGTATTGTGGTTGATGATGCCATCGTGATGCTGGAGAACATTCATCGCCGGATCGAACTGGGAGAACCTCCGTTAAAAGCGGCTTTTCTGGGAGCCCGTCAGGTGAGCTTTGCGATCATTGCCACTACTGTCGTACTGGTGTCCGTATTTTTGCCGATTGGTTTTTTTTGGAAGGAGATTTGGGCAAGCTGTTCCGCGAATTTTCGATTGCTATCAGCACGGCCGTAATTCTATCGTCACTGGTCGCCTTGACGCTAAGCCCGATGATGGGATCGAAGATAATGCGCCGGGTAGAATATGAGCCTTGGCTGGTGAGAAAAACAGGTCATATTTTGGCTTCGGTAACTGCATTTTATCGTCAGGCACTTGATAGCTGGCTCAAGCGTCCGTACTTGATTGCCGGGATCATGGTGATTGCGTTGGCGGGCAGTGGTTGGCTGGCAAGCCGGATCCCGTCGGAATTTGCCCCGCGGGAAGACCGGGGAGCGATGTTCATCATTATCAACGGGCCGCAGGGGGCCAGCTATGCGTTTATGCAGCCCTACATGAATGAAATCGAGCACCGGCTAATGCCTATGGTGGAGTCCGGAGAGATCAAGCGCTTGCTGGTGCGAGCTCCGCGAGGTTGGGGGCGGATCGAGGACTTTTCCAACGGTTTTGCCATTGTGGTGCTGGAAGACTGGTCACAGCGGCGCGGAGCCTCGGCGATTATTGGCGACATTCATCGCAGATTGTCTGATTTGGCCGGGGTCAGGGCGTTTCCGGTCATGCGCCAGCCGTTTGGCCGCGGGGTCGGCAAGCCGGTGCAATTTGTTCTCGGTGGGGCAGTTACGAGGAGCTCGCGCAGTGGCGGAATATCCTGCTTGACGAAGTGGCAGCTAACCCGCAGCTAACCAGTGTTGATTATGATTATAAGGAAACCAAGCCCCAGCTACGGATCCAGATTGACCGTGACAGGGCCGGTGATCTCGGGGTGTCGCTTCGTGATATCGGCCAGACTTTGGAGTCGATGCTTGGCTCTAGGTTGGTTACCACTTATAAGTGGCGTGGCGAAGAATATGATGTAGTGATTGAAGGCCAGCGAGAAAGGCAGAATACCGCCGCCGATCTCAGTAATTTGTACGTTCGTTCGGATCGCAGTGATGAGCTGATCCCGCTCTCTAGTTTGATCACCGTGACAGAGTTTGCCAGCGCGCCGCAGCTAAACCGCTATAACCGAGTGAGGGCTATTACCATTGAGGCCAATCTTGCGGATAATTACACCTTGGGAGAAGGGCTGTCTTACCTGAATGAACTGGTTCGGCAGTTTCTGCCTGCCGATGCTGTTGTGAACTACAAAGGAGCATCGCAGGACTATCAGGATTCCAGCTCCTCGGTATTATTTGTGTTTATATTGGCTCTGGTGGTGGTGTTTCTGGTATTGGCTGCACAGTTTGAGAGTTATATTCACCCGTTGGTGATCATGTTGACGGTGCCGCTGGCAACGTTCGGGGCATTGCTGGGGTTGTATTTTACCGATCAAAGCCTAAATATTTACTCGCAGATCGGGATCATTATGTTGGTCGGGCTGGCCGCAAAGAACGGGATATTGATTGTAGAGTTCGCCAATCAATTACGTGATCAGGGAACGACGTTTGAGCAGGCCATTGTGGAGGCATCGGCGGCTCGGTTACGCCCGATCCTGATGACGGCGATTACGACGGCTGCTGGTGCTGTGCCTTTGATCCTGGCAACTGGGGCGGGAGCAGAAACTCGGTTCGTTATTGGTATTGTGGTATTGACAGGGATACTGGTAGCAACCTTCTTTACCCTGTTGGTGATCCCTGTTGTGTATAGTTTGTTGGCTCGACATACCAACAGTCCGGAGTTCGTGGCGCGCAAACTGGAGCAGCAGCTGGCAGAAGAGAATACTGTCGAGTTTAAAAAAAATTGGGCTAGTCGGTATGAAACACTCCTTTGATATTACTAGCTTCTAATTAACTAAAGTGAACAAATGAAGGCATATTTTTCACTGTATTTAATAAAATGGAAAAAGGATAGGAAAGTACAATAAAACCATCAATTTACATTAATTCCTCTAGGCTCTTATGTCAACGTAATAGATGATTTCTTGTCGTTCAGGGAATGCTAATAACAATCTGAATTGTTGTCATTATCCTTGAAGCGATTTTGTTATTTTTAAAATAATAGCATTTAATTACTGCTATTTATCACTAGATCTGAATATATTATTAATTAACACTTCATAATACAAATCGGTTTCATATTACAAGCTCACAAAGCGTGACTTTGGTTCCAAAAAAAAGTGGCGACAAAATATGAAAAAAAACGTTAAAACAAGCACCTGGATTGAAATAACTGATTTGAAAGCAGGGAGTGGTATCAATGAACATCGGTGTAATCAGTTTTTGGAGGAATAATATGTTTGATAAAAGAACAACTATATAAATAAATA
>LLEN01000103.1_pt1 | contig 18501 bp, 20 predicted proteins | sample 595881 | NCBI WGS metagenome assembly LLEN01 (sample SAMN02919314, study PRJNA255460) | bioreactor metagenome | biome: chemostat; feature: culture 2012_10.3; material: sediment; isolation source: day86 10degC chemostat 2012 inoculated with Wadden Sea sediment taken from... | place: Germany: Bremen ...
TGATCGTGGTGGTGTTCTATGCCGTGATCGGGCCTCGGGTGTTTTGTGGCTGGGTATGCCCGCTGAATATGGTGACGGATGCGGCAGCATGGCTGCGGCGTAAGCTGGGGCTCAAGGTTAGTTACAACTGGTCGCCTCGTCTTCGCTACTGGCTACTGCCAGTATTGCTGCTGGGCAGCGCCGTCTCGGGCACCGTGCTGTGGAGCTGGATAGACCCGGTTGCCGCATTGCATCGTGGTCTGATCTTCGGTATGGGGGCGAGCTGGATCCTAATTATGCTGGTGTTTGCGCTTGACTTGCTGCTGGTTGAACACGGCTGGTGCGGGCATTTGTGTCCGCTGGGTGCGGCTTACGGCGTGATTGGCAGCAAAAGCCTGCTCCGGGTTACGGCGACTAATCGTGAGGCATGCAACAAGTGTATGGATTGCTTCAATGTGTGTCCCGAACCAGAAATACTGCGCCAGCCGCTAAAAGAGGGCGATCGCCGGGTTATGAGCCAGGACTGTATCAGCTGCGGACGATGCATCGATGTCTGTTCCGAAAGGGTATTGGAATTTAAAACAAGAATTGGAGCCAAATATGAAGGGTAAGTTTGTTGTGTCTGCACTGCTTGCAGCATGTGTTAGCGCCGCAGCATTTGCTGAGGTTACCTCGCTACGCGGCGATCAGGGAATAGGCGAAGGCAATGAAGTGGTGGCAATTAAGCAAGTGCCGAAAAAGCAGGATCGTCTCGCGCTTGATTATGTTAACCAGCCACCGTTGATCCCGCACTCCACCGATCAGGTACAGCTTAATCCGAGCAACAACGGATGTCTGGAATGTCATGATGTTGACAAGTATCGTAAGTCGGGAGCACCACGTGTCAGCCCAACTCACTATATGGACAGTGATAACAAGGTGCTGGGAGATGTGGCACCGCGTCGTTATTTTTGTTTGCAGTGCCACGTAACTCAGGTCGATGCGACGCCATTGGTTGAAAATACCTTTCAGCCTGCCGGTAAATTTGGCCAATAGGAGGTTGTATGGGGATTAAGTTACCCGGCTTTATTCAGCGCTTCTGGAAATGGTTCAGGAAACCGAGTCATTTCGCCATCGGAAGCATACTGACGGTAGGTATTGTGGTGGGGATTGTTTTCTGGGGCGGGTTTAATACCGCGATGGAAATGAGTAACCAGGAAGACTTTTGTATCAGTTGTCATGAAATGGAGAACAACGTTTATCAGGAATATGTCGGCACCATTCACTACAACAACCGCAGTGGCGTAAGGGCGACCTGCCCTGACTGCCACGTACCCAAAGAGTGGGTACCGAAAATGGTACGAAAAATCCAGGCCAGCAAAGAGTTGTATGCCAAGCGTTTGGCATTGTCGACACGCCCAAGAAGTTTGAAGAGCATCGTTTTGAGATGGCTTCTCGCGAATGGGAAAGGATGAAGGCCAACGATTCGCAGGAATGCCGTAACTGCCATAACTTCGAATATATGGATCTTACCACCCAGAAACCAGTAGCTTCGAAGATCCACAATGAGGCAGAGGATGAAGGAAAAACCTGTATTGACTGCCACAAGGGGATAGCGCACCAGCTACCGAAAGATCACAAGATAGAGAAAGCAATCTAATAATATCCCTCGCAAAGTAAATCCCCAATTGAACAATCAGTTGGGGATTTTTTTTCATTCTCAGCGGCTTATCTTCCAATGCAAAGTAAATCTTGCTGACCGTGATTTCGGCAATGAGAATAACAAAGATAACAGCAAAGAAAGCCACGACACCATTAAGCGGGCCGCTAAAACTGACCTTGTCACCAAACAAGATATTTATGGCTTCCAGCATGATAATCTTTGATCCAACTAAAATGATGTAGGTTGATAGCCCTCGGTAAATCTTGGGGGCCAGACCTTCTTTGCCTTTGAAATAATTGGCTAGGCGGTGTTCGGCGGCAATAGAGAGCTTTAAGAGGACTTGTAGCAAGATGGCGGCAGCCAGAGAGACAGTGAAAGATTTTATCGTGACATAGTCCCAGAACTCCTCGAACAAGTTCAATACGGTCAGGTCGACCAGTACGGCAAGCGTATAGCCGACAAAGAGTCGTTGCGGGGTGTTAAAGCCGTAATGGCGCGGTAGGTTATTCCCGGTGCTTTCACTTTGTTCTGCCATAAGGGCTTCCGAAATGCGCGGTTTGTGTTGATAAATAAACTTGGCACGGGCTAGTATCTTTGTCCAATTCAAGTTCTGATCAACGTTGCGCACCATATGCAAACGTTTGCCTCTCTTGGCGTCGATATTTGTGACGGCGGTACCAATTTGTGTGGGTAGGATCAACTTATCCTGTTCATGATTGCGTTATTTTAGGGGCAAATTGGTGCTATTAAGAGATGAATTCTTTTCATAAAAGTACAGTTTCATGCCCTTGTATTAGAGTAAAAAAAATCTAAACTATGTTGGCGTTTAAGCTGGTGTGTAGCATCCTCACCCCGTGATTGCTTAATTTTATACTAATAAGGTGATGTGCCTGTGAGCCCTAATACGGCCTTTAACGAACAATTATTCATTGAATCTCATTATGGTGTCGTCATTCACCGGGATTTCAAACCGCTCTATGCGGATGATACTTATGCGCGTTATTTTGGTTATCAAAGCAGTCAGGACATTCTCGCCTTATCGAGTCTATTAGAGCTTATTGTTCCCCATGAGCAACAAAATGCTATTCTCGCCTATGAGGAGACAATGACGGGAGAGGCGAGGCCGGGGGTTCGTACTTACAAGAACGTTGATAACGAAGGCAATGAGCTTGTCGTTCTGACAGTTGATCATGTGATTGATTGGCAAGGGCAAGCTGCCATGCAGGTGACCCTTATTGATTTGAGTCCGCAGGTCGAAATTCAACGCCAGCTACTGGCCAGTGAAGAACGTTATCGCGCATTGGTTGATGGGTCGATTCAGGGCATTCTCGTTCACAAAAATTTCAAACCACTCTTTTGTAATCTGGCATATGCGCAGATGCTAGGATTTGCCGATGAACATGCTTTAATGGCTCAAAATTCGCTCTTGCCGTTTATTGCTTCGAATCACCACCTTCAGGCACATAAAGATAACCATAAGCTATTAATTGGCGAAAAACCGTCGATTAAAACGGAAGCTCAGAGCATTCGCAGCGATGGCTCGACAGTTTGGCTTAGTTTATTGTCGAGACCCATTCTATGGGATGGTGAACAGGTGGTGCAGGTTACGGCTATGGATATCACCGAACAGCAATTGTTGCGTCAACGGCTTGAGCACCGCGCCAACTATGACGGCTTAACTAATTTGCTTAATCGTCGAGCCGTTATGGAGCTACTGGAAAAGCAGTTTACTCATGACCGAATGTATGCGAATTCTTTGTGTTGTGTGCTGATTGATTTCGACAACTTTAAATCCATTAATGACCAATATGGTCATCATATTGGTGATGAAGTGCTTAAGCTTTTTGCTGTAAGTTGTAAAAAAAAGTATCAGAAAGAGTGATTTTATCGGCCGCTGGGGAGGCGAAGAATTTGTACTGGTCTTGCCGAATACTGAAATTCAGCAAGCTGTAATAACCGCCGAGCGGATCTGTGAAAATGTCTCCAAGCTGAGAGTAAAGGCTGAAAATACATCCGTAGGGTTTTCTGTCAGTATGGGTGTGTCCTATTTGTCTTTTGATATTACCTGTGTTGAGCAGTTACTATCGGCGGCAGATAAAGCGCTGTATCAAGCTAAATATCTGGGCAAAAACCGTGTCGTGGTTGCAACGGAAGACATGATCGATAATGAATAGGCTTATTGCGGTTGAATGCCACAATAAGCGCTTCATATTATGAGGGGTACTATTATCTCTACGTTTTGCTTTTATGACTTGTTTTCAGTAGTTTGCCATTGAAGCGAATCATCGACTCTTGTTTGAGCAAATCAAGGAAGCGGTTGAACGCTTCAAGTTGATTCTTTTCGATTTGTTGTTCAGGAATTTCAATATCAGTTGTGACGATGAGCTTCTTTGACGGAGTGAGTTCAATCTGTCGACGTAATGAGCCGAAGCTATGTTTAAAGTTTAGCACCGGTGGGGTTCTGGTAATTTTCCAAATACCATTAGTATCATAGAGATATTCAGTATGAAGCTTCAGTCCGGAGAAGTGTTCATCATAATGCTTGTTCTGAAGGCGCATGGAATTAAGCTCATCAATTAGCCAGGCATCATTTTCTTCATATTCAAGGTTTGCGCTCGAATCGAGGAACGGTTTGATTTGTGCTCGGGAATTGATGACTAGTTGAGGTGCCATTTCTGACAAGTTAATGACATCAAATTCAGGTTCGGAAAGGCTAGTGACTTTGTCGTGATATTGGTTTGTCAGCCATGTTTCTCTTTCTTCTTCTGTCCTGGAAAGCAAAATATTTTTCATAGAAGATGCATATTCGCCGATAAACTGCCGCTCTTGATCCTCACTCTGGCCACCATCCCGGTTGAAGGTAATCTGGGTGCTGGCATTTAGTTGCCAACGATAGAGACTATTGGCAAGTGTTGATGGTTGTTTGCTATTAACTAGAGGCAAAGTGACTGTATTCTGGATCCATGATGGTGTGTACAGCCAATAAGTATCTTGATTCGTTGCATCTAGGCAATATTGCTGACTTTGACGGTCGAAACAAATGACTACGTGATTAAAGTAGCCGAGGGTTGGAATGATCAATTCTTCAGGGACCGAGCGGTCGGTTGCGACTAGAACAGGATAAGAATTGATACCGATATGCCTTAACAGCGCGTTGAGTAGCATTGATTTATCTTTACAGTCACCGTAGCGATTTTTAATAACCGATGCGACATCGTGTGGGGTAATAGTATGCCCAAGCTCGGATATCGAGACATAGCGAATATCCCTGGCGACAAACTCATGAATTTTGCTGATTTTTTTTCATCAATGCTTGGTGAGTCTGCGGTGATTGATTGAACCAGTTTATCGGCACCTGTTGTATTGGAGAGTGCCTTGTCCATTGCATCTTTCGACATATCAATTACTTGTTGCCAGTTTTGTAACTCGCCGATAGATATTTGACCGATATGATCTCGCCAGTAGATATTGTGATCACCCTTGAATGCTGGTATTTCCGAGCCCGAGCAGCGAAGTCGATTATCCGATGCTTTGCATGTCACATCTGTACTGTTGGATGACCAAAAAAAGTTGCTTTGATGCTGGCCAGTTGATGGATAAGTTAAACTGCTCAGCAGGGTATCCCCATTGTGTAAAGTAGATCTTTGACCAGTCAGATTCTTGTTTTGAAAGATCACGTACTAATTTATATTCAATGATTGAGAGGCTGCCTCCGGCTAAACCAGGAATCGTCAGAACAACTTTTTTTTGCTATCGGAAAAAAGAGCGGGAATTATCAGTATCGAGGACCTGAATGACAGAAGGGTCCATCGACTTAACTTCACCAAAGCTATTCATAGAAGCAATGGAGAGCAGCGTTAGGCGATCAATTTTTTTTCATTGTAATAAATGGAATGATCACCGTCATTTTCGACATCTCTGGCGTTTGGATAGAACCAGATTTTTTTTACGTGCTCGGTGACATGATTGTCTGCAACACGAACATCATTAGCCTGCAAGATCAGAGTCACTTCGCTGGGGAGAACCGCTTTGTTTTGATAAGTACGAGCGATGTCAAACAGAGCCCCAGACTCGGTTAGTTGCCAGTCAATCCCTTTTGATGCATGAGCGCTGATTATGCAGCTGAATCCGATAAGGCTTATACAAAGGCGTAAGAAGACTCTCATAACGGTTGGAACTCCTTTGCCATCTGCTTGAATTCAGCTGAAAGTGCTGAATAGGTCAGCTTCGGAGTGGAGAGAGTGCCAAATAATTCATAGGTATCGTTACCCTTTTCAAATGCAGTGATAGTTTGAAGCACTGGATCTCGCATATATTGGCCTTCGCACATGACATGAATCATGACAGCGAGTTGACCTTGAACAAGGCTTCTTTCTTCGTGGCATTTGATGTCAGTATATTGGGTTTGAATGAAGGAGATTCTAGAATCAATAATATCGTTCAAAGTGATGGGGGGACTGGTTTTAAAAACTAGAAAAAAAAGCATCTTCAACACTGCCAGCCAATTCTAGTTCTGCTGTGCCATCTGACAATGAGCCGACTTCTACTTCCCGCCAACCATCGCCATGTACAGTTAATTGAAAGTGGTTGTTTGGATCGATATAAGCGGTTTGGTCTGGCAGTGAGCTGATTTCATCTAGCATAAAGGGGGAGATCGAAGCGTAGATGAGCGCACCAAATGTTATAGGAGTAAGCAGGATTACAATCACCCACTCCCAGAATGCATACCCTGATAATTTTCCTTTAAATTCAACATGATTTAACTGCTGTTTAATGGTATTAAGCCGTTGGCTGAAAAGACTAAATAAGCCAGACCAGAATATCAAGGCGACAAGTGATAACCAGTTCGGTGTTGCGTATTTGGTCGATAACCAGAAAAAAAAGCAGAAACAAGAAAAACAGCAGCAAGCCATAGGTTGAAACGATTGTCCGGATAACGAATATCCGCGTTACTTTCTATCTTGCAGAGGATTTTATCGAGTTTTGGAAACGCGAAGGGTTGTACAAATACAAGACTTGGGACAAATAGCCATAACCAGGGTTTTAACGGATGGCCCGAAAGGCGCTTGATCTCTTTGACACGAACGACCAACCAAAAGTTGGTATAAAAGCCAAATGTGGCGAAATGCAAAAAGAATTCCCACCATGGTGATCGTGGTGCTCTTACAATAATACTGCTGACGGGCTGTTCAGCAGATAGTGTTTCTGGGGTTGGTGTCTCAGGAGTGGTGGTCATTTGCGCTTGTGTTGGATCTGAACTGGACTCATGGAGATGCGTCTCAGGCAATGCAGGTGTTTGCTTGGTCATTTGTTTGGTTTTGTCGTGAATTATTAGCTCATCATATGAAATTAGATTCTTCTGGGGTATCGTTCAGAACGATGGATGTGAAGTCAGTCTACTATTGGTTCTTCATTGGTGAGTATTGAGATGTTTGGTCTTAGTTAATATTGGTAGTTAACTCAAAAGAAAGCCCGCTGTATCAGCGGGCAACGTTGCAGGAATAACGTCTGGTTATTGCAGCTTAAACTTGCTTACTAACATATTCAGTTGCGCATTGGCAGCGGCCAGGTTTTGTGTACTGTCTACCGTTGCCTGCCCGTTCTGGGTCAGCTCGCTCACCATGTCACGAATGTTGCTCATGTTACGGCTGACCTCTTCAGTGACCGAGCTTTGCTCTTCAGAAGCAGTTGCAATTTGAGTACTGAGATCATTGATCGTGATGATTGAGTTCGTCATCGCATCAAGGCTGTCTGTAACATCGGCAGTATTTGCAGCCGTTCGTTCGCAGCTTGTCCTCGTTACTTCCATTGCAGAGACTGCATTGGTGGCGTCTTGGCGCAGTTTGGTCAAGATCTCGTTAATTTCTGCCGTGCTTGTCTGGGTACGTGCTGCTAGCGATCGGACTTCATCGGCAACAACGGCAAAACCTCGGCCCTGTTCTCCGGCACGTGCCGCTTCGATAGCAGCATTGAGTGCCAGCAGGTTAGTCTGCTCGGCAATATCACCAATTACACCCAACACACTGACTATTTGTTGGGTATTTTCGTTCATGGTATTGATACTGGATGAGGCTGCATCAACCTCGTCAACCAATGCAATTACACTGTTTGAGGCTTCAAGTACGGTGTCTTTCGAAGACATCGCCACGTCGTTGGCCTTTTGTGTATTGGCTGCTGTTTCAGTAGCACTCTGTGCGACGGTTTCGGCCGTCGAGCTCATTTCCGTAACTGCAGTAACCACTTGCTCCGTCTCTGAGGCGTGGCTGATCAAAGCCTGGTTATTTCGCTCGGATTGTACATTGAGCTGATCAATACTTTGGGTAATGTGGGTCGACGCCTGTGAAATGTCTAGCAGCATGGACTGTAGATAAACAATGAAGTTATTGACAGATTGACTGATGTCCCCAAGCTCGTCTTGAGAAACAATATCAATGCGCGAGGTAAGATCTGCTTCACCGGTTGATAGCGTATCAATACGCTGCTTAAGGACAATTAGGCCTTTTACAATGGTATTTATTGCCCAGCCAACCGCTAGCAGTGCAATAATCATGAGTACTCCGGCGATAGTGATACTCATATACACTTTTTGGTTGAAGATGTCGGCTGTCGCGCTAGTCAGGCTCTCTTGAATGTTGGTGACATCGCTCTCGTATGTGCCGGTAGCAATAGTCCACCCCCACTCAGAGAAAATCTTTCGAGCATAGACCATCTTGTTTTCAGTTTGCTTTGTGGTCGGATTTTCATAGGCAATTTTGACAAATGCCTCTGACTTACTGCTGAGTTCTTTGGCAACTTTATCTGTTGTTGAAGGCACAACGGTTCCGACAATCGATGCTTTAGGATGGGCGAGGATCTTGCCGTTTTTATCTTGGACCCAGAAGTAACCATTTTGCCCATACTTACTTGAGCTAATGGCATCAAGCGCAGCCTGTATTTCATCTTTCCGCAATGTACTGATGTACTCACCAGTGGCGACTACTAAGTTTAACGGCTCGAAGTAGAAAGAGGCGGTGAGCTTTTCTTCGATGGTATTGGTTACCGGATTCGAAAAGTAATAGCTGGTAAATCCAATGGTGTTGTTTTTGGCGACATTAACGATATTTCTGGCGTAATAGGTGCCTTTTTTTTGTCTGTGGCATCAAAAGAGCTGGTTCCGAGAATACCGGTACTAGCGCCGTTGGCCTTGTTGACTATCGACGTTGCGTCATAGGCCAAGAGATAACGGCCATTGTTCCAGCGATATTCGTTAATAAAAGTATGAATACGGACTTCGGCCTCACTGGCAGAAGCGCTGTTGTTATATATTTTTTTTCAAACGTGCTTTTGAACTCTGTGATTTCAGAGGCTAGCTCGGCCTTGATATTGTCGAGTTTGGTGTCTTCATAAAAATACGGCTAGAGATAGAGTTACGGTATCTACCTGACCTTTTAGGTTGTCATTTAATAATTGCGCAACTTTGTGGTTAACGTTTGTCTTTTCTGTCTCGAGTACTGATTCTTTGGTGTCAATTAGACTAGTAATAAAGAAGCTGCCCATTATAAGCAATGGGAGGCATAATATTGTTGTTAGTTTGGATTTTATTGTTAATTTCACAATATTAACTCTTGGTAATTATATATATCAAAGGATTAATAGTTTGCGCGAATTATACAGGCTTTACCTTAAATGTATTTCTGAGAGCCGTGGATTTAGCAATTAATTGTAAAACTTTGTTTAAACTGATATCAATTTTAATATTGCTAATTATTTCAGTGTAATTAGTTTTATATCCTATCGACAATTAAAAGGCACTGTTACTATTAAAGTGTCAGGTTATTGACGTACGTATTAACCATTATATTAATAATGATTTTTCTTTGTTCAGGCATTGTTTGTTATTATTTTTACTATTACTTATGCGCCTAGTTGTATTTTGTGCCTTACCTCGTTAACTCTTTCTAAGAGCTTGAAATAGCTTATTTCCTATCGCAAACCATTTAAGTTGCATGTATTATGCATGTTATGATTTGTTAATCGACCAGTATTTGTCGTTGATAATAGGGCACGGTGTAATGGGTGTAGTTTCTTTTCTGTATAAAAAAAGTAGCAAAACGTGATGTGGCTAATCATGAGCAATTAAAAGTTGAATTTAACCAATTGCAAGATGAGTTAAAACAGCAGCGAGAACTTTCTCTGCGCCAGCAAGGGCAATTACAGGAAAAGGAACAAGAACTCAAAGGTGCGCTTGCTACCCAACAACATTACGAAGCTGAGTTATCGGCGTTATACCAGCGAATGGGAAGAATGCGTAAATCATTTCAGTGGCTGGATGAAAACTTGCTGCAAAGTAGCCAGGCTATTGGCACTGCGGTTTCGGTATCTCATGAAGCCAAAGCGCGTATTGAAAAATTGGCGAGTGAGTTGACTGATCTGACTGAACTTCAGGGGCAGCAGATGAGTACTTTCGATGGCTTGAATGCAGAGATCAACAAAACGACGGCTGTGATCAGTGATATTAGCAAGATAGCCGGGCAGACTAACCTATTGTCATTGAATGCTGCGATTGAAGCTGCCAGGGCTGGCGAACACGGTAGGGGATTTGCCATTGTTGCCAATGAAGTGCGTGCGCTTTCCGGTACAACGGGGGCATCGGCCAAAGATGCCGACGTCTTCCTGTCCAGCCTTACCCAATGCTCCTCTCAGCTTGGTGATTTAAATCAAACATTGTCCGGCCGAATAGATCAAGTTGCCGGTGATACGGCAGTCACTATGGATGACCTGGGTACTCAGCTAGCACGAATAGGTGAGACTCAAGCTGATCTGGAGGCGGCAAACTGGCGCTCCAAGCTTGAACTTGCAATGATCGATGAGACATTTTTGCGCAGTGATATTATCAAATTCGTCAATAGCCCGGATCAGCCAATCCCGCCTTCGGTTATTTCATCGCAAGAGTGTGGTATCGGTAAGTGGTATTACTCTGACAATGTCCGCCAGGAGTTTAAAGGGAACCGTCTGTTTATGTCATTAGAAGTACCGCATAAACGAGTACATGATCATGCCGAGGCCGCTGTTGAGCAAGCGGTTCAAGGCGATGATAAAGGTGCTCGCGAGCAGATAGCGCTGATGGAGGAGCAGTACCTTATTGTCGAGCAGGCACTGTTGAAACTAACTGGATCGTTAGACTAGCGGGTAGGGTTGTGCGGATAAGTGAGGTTCCTATTCCGTAAGTTCCGTATTTCACTTACCCGCACAAATTTTCAAAGAGGTTTATTGTGCCAGTGGCAGACTTGCGCCGAGCAAGGCAAAAATCCCACCGCAGCCTTGGTTAAACCGCTTGCCGCTTCGCTCCAGCCATGGCCGGATTTTGTAGGCAACCCGGGCAAGCAGGTACTCAACCGAAAATTCAACCACCGCGAATGTTGCCGCCATTACGACAAACTGTGGAAGCAGTGCCTGCTCGGGGTTAATAAACTGGGGCAGGAAAGCACCGAAAAACAGTAAGACTTTCGGGTTCGAGATTGCGGCAAGTCCGCCCTGTCTGAACAGAGCGATATGGCTTTTTTTTCTGCCTTTCCCTCAATGGGGGTGAGACTGATGGCAGGCGATCGCCAGAGTTGGATCCCCAGCCAGATCAAGTAAGCCCCACCTAACCATTTAAAGACTGTTAATATTTCTGAGGAAGCCAGTAAAACAGCCCCGATACCAAACATAGACAGTGCTATCAGTATAATGAAGCCAAGTACACCGCCACAGATAGTCGCGAGGGTTTTTCGATGGCCGTACATAGCGCCGTGGGTGAGTGCTAACAAACCGTTGGGCCCTGGAGCAAAAGATAATCCGATAACTGCAATCAGATATATAAGCCAGGCTTCTAAAGCCATAAATGTTCCTATCTTTACGTAGTAGCTTGAAGCAATGCAATCAGTATAGGGTGATAGTGCATATATTTTTGGTGCTATTTAGCCCTCTTGCGGTAATATTTAGACGTTAAAGTCATGAGTAAGCGTCGAATGCCTCAATCAAACTCTTTTCAACAGCTCCCGCTACCACCAGCATCTTCGCCGGACGTACGCTTTCTGCTATTACCGTTGCCTGAATTTAATATGCTGCCGTTTGGCGGCTTCCTCGATAAGCTGCGTTTTTCTGCTGATGAAGAAGATCATAGTCGACAGCGTTATTGCAGCTGGGAGGTTGTCGGAGTAGAGAGGGAGCATGTTGTGTCAAGCAGCGGCGTACCTGTTGTTGTGTCGCGGACTGTCGATGAGGTTGAGTTGGCTGGTTATGATTACTTGGTGGTTTTCGGTGGTCGCAGCGCGCGAAGCAGCCAGCAGCTGAACGATATTTATGGTGGTATATTGCGTGAGGCAGCAGCCAAAGGGGTTGCGTTGGTGAGTATCGACAATGCCTGCTTCTTATTTGCAGCTGCTGGATTATTGCACAACCATAACGTGGCTGTTCATTGGCGACATGTTCAGGAATTCCATACGGCTTATCCGAGAATCGCTGTTCGAACAGAGCAGCTTTACTGTATTGACGGCAAGAGGATCAGCTGTGCCGGAGGCAGTGCTGCGGTAGATTTAGCCGTCGAGCTTGTGGCGCGCCACTGTGGCCGAACCAAGGCATTGAAGGGGCTGGCTGATATGCTGGTGGATGAGGCTAGAGGGCAGCTTCATCAGTTGAAGTCTCTGGATGAAGATATCCGCGCGAATAATACGGCTGGGCGCCATGTCGGACGGGCAATCAGTTTGATGCGTCAGTTACTGGCAGAGCCAAAGACGGTGGACGAGCTTGCCAGTATGCTGGCTATCAGTCGGCGACAGCTCGACCGGTTGTTCAACGAAAACCTGGGCCTGACGGCGAGAGAGTACTGGGCCGAGATGCGCCTGAAGCACGTTCACTGGCGGGTGATAAACTCAAATCATAGCTTACAGTGTTTAGCTGATGAGGTTGGGATTCAGGATGTCAGTTATCTGTGTAAGCTTTTCCGTAAGCGGTTCGGGGTTAGTCCAAATACACTGAGAAAATCAAATTCTTCATTGTGACACCAGTTAACAATATGATAGTAAAAAGCTGGTATGTTGGGGCTCTTTGGAGTGGTAAGTACCTGTTTTAAATCATCGGTTCGTGACATTACCCTGCGGTGAAAGGTACTGATTATCCATTCGAGAACAAGGATATGAGGTATTTTGATGGCTGCTGTGTACTGGATGGTTGGCACCTTGTTGTCTTTTTCATTAATGGCGATTGGTGTAAGGGAGCTGGGAGATCGTATTTCACCATTTGAGATGCTTTTTTTTCCGTAGCCTGATTGGACTGGCGGTGATCTCGTCGATCGTATTATATAACCGTCAGCAGACGTTGCTGAAAACAGAACGGACTGTTTTGCATATTGGCCGGAGCCTCATGAATTTCCTCGGTCAGTATTGCTGGTTTGTCGGTATCACTTTGCTGCCATTGGCTGAGGTTTTCGCGCTCGAGTTTACCGTACCCTTATGGACGCTGATGATTGCCTGCGTATTTCTGGGTGAAAAATTAAGCAAGGTAAAGATTGCCTCGCTGGGGATGGGGTTGATGGGGGTGATTCTTATTATTCAGCCGACAGCTGCCGTATTCAATCCGGCATCCTTAATCGTATTGCTGGCGGCGGTCAGCTTTGCCGCTTCCTATGTGGCGACCAAGTCGCTTTCTCTGACCGAGTCTCCGTTAACTATCCTGTTTTATATGTCTCTTATCCAGCTACCTATTAGCCTGGTGTTGATGTTGTCTGATTGGCAAACGCCGCAAGGAGCCGAGTGGCTGTATTTGCTAATAGTTGGGCTAACTGGTTTGTCGGCACACTTTTGTATCGCCAAGGCCATGCAATATGCCGATGCCAGTGTTGTGGTGACTCTTGATTTTCTTCGCCTGCCGCTGATTGCCGTGGTCGGTATGCTGTTCTACGGTGAAGCGATTGAATTGGCTGTTATGGCTGGTGGTTTGCTTATGGTTGTCGGCAATATTATCAACGTCAGGGCGAGCAACAAGCGAGTGCACCTTGAGACGAAAGCAATGGTGGAAGGCTAAACGAGTAACTACGTCCTTGTAGCTGTTCGTCTTCTAACTCAGTAGAGTTTTTAGTTGAGTTGCTTGATGACTCGGGCCGGAGAGCCGCCAACCATGGTATCTGGCGGAACATCTTTGGTAACAGTGGAGTTTGCCGCAACGACTGAGCGGGCACCGATAGTGACACCTTGGCAGATCACCACTTGGCCACCAATCCATACGTCGTCTTCAACGGCGATGGGCTTGCAGGTCGTCTCCCAGCGTCGTCGGCTCTGATAGTCCAGCGAGTGAGTCGGAGTATAGAACTGGGTATTCGGCCCGATGAGCACGTTATCACCAATGCGGATTTCGGTATTGTCGAGCATGGTGACGCCCATATTGAGGAAGGTATTGCTGCCGATATGGATAGTTCTACCGAATTCGCACAAGAATGGCGGTGTAACGATACTGCCTTCACCAAAGGAGCCAAGTAGTTGTTGCATAAGCTCCTGCAGGGCATCGCCAGGGTTGTTGTTAATTTGTTGTTTCAATGCAGCAGCATTATTCCTGAGTGAAGTGATCTCCGGGTCTCGACCGTCAAAGTCTTCGCCGTTTACCATTTTTTTTCGAACTCGCTCATTGCTTACCTTCGCTGGACTAACAAAGTGGGTTAGAGGGCTAAGTGTAATCTGTAATAAGGATTAGTTATTGATAACTCTCAAAAGAATGTCATTTGGGAATTTAAGCACTTTCAAATGATTATTGTCAGTTCAGTCGGTCAAAATCGTTTTTACCTCTAGCTCGCTGTGCAAAGTGCGATGAACTGGGCAGCGGTCGGCGATTTCCAGCAATCGCTGCTGTTGCTGTTCGGTAAGCTGACCTTTAAGCGTGACGTAGCGGTTGAGCACTTCAATCTGGTTATCTTTAACATCACATTCCTCGCAGTCTTTTGAGTGCTGGCGGCTATGGCTGAGCTCAACGGACACATCTTCTAGCGGGATTTGCTTACGGTTGGCGTACATACGAATTGTCATCGATGTGCACGTACCTAGCGCGGCAAGCAAGTGTTCATAGGGATCGGGGCCAAGATCGCTGCCTCCGACCGATACCGGTTCATCAGCCAGCCAAACATGGCTGTCCGACAGTACTGTGCGGGTAAATTGCTGGTTTTTCTCTGCTATCAGTACATTGCCCTTGGTAAGTGGGTTTGCTTGTCGATCAATCGTTTCCGGATCCGTGATATAGCGCGATGACCAGGTGGCGATTGTCGATGCCACATATTCTGCATCGACCGCCTTGGTGAGCATGTGATCGGCACCGTCTAGGCTAACAAAGCTTTTGGGGTGTTTTGCCGCCCGGTAGATCTTTTCTGCTTCGTTGATAGACACTGTCATGTCGACGGGAGAGTGAAAGATAAGCAGTGCTTTTCCAAGCTTGGCAATCTTTTCTGGTTGATTATGCTCGGCCAGATCATCGAGAAATTGTTTTTTTTGATAGTAAAGGGGCGGCCAGCCAGGGTGACTTCTGCGATTCCTTTTTTTTGTGATTGTATCAATCTGGCAGGCAAACTGTTTGGTGACATGCTGTGGATCGGCGGGGGCGCCAATGGTGACAATACCACTTGCCTCTGGGATGGATTCGGCAGCAGCGAGTACCGCAGCACCTCCCAGACTGTGGCCGATTAACAGGGCCGGAGCGCGATAATGATCTCGCAGATAGTCGGTGGCATGAACCAGATCTGCGATATTGGAAGAGAAATTGGTATTGGCAAAGTCACCGTCGCTGCTGCCCAACCCTGTAAAGTCAAAACGAAATACGGCGAAGCTTTGGCGATCAACGAACGTGCGATACGGGATGCCGACACGACGTCTTTGCCGCAGGTGAAACAGTGGGCGAACAGGGCAAAGGTATGAGGGTTGCTGTCTGGCAGTTCTAATAATCCGGCGATTGTCAGGCCGTCGTTTCCCTCGAACTCAAGTTTGATACGCTTGGGCATAACTATGACTCATTTATGGCTTGGATATCAGTCAATCATAGACTACGAGAATCAGTATTTTTTTTCTTAGCTAATAGTAATGTGTTTTTGACGGTAGTTGCTGGTCCACGTCGGGCCAAAAGTATTGATGATGGTCGCGAGAATTATCAAGCCAATTCCTGCGACTTTTGTCCCTGAGAGCTGCTGATCAAAGAAGCTAATCTGCCAGATGACCGCGAACAGCAGGTTGGTAAATATGAGTGGTGCAAGCTGGGAACCTGAATGGGCCAGACGATAGGCTTTCGCTCGGAACATCTGGGTACTGACTATGCTGACTGTCAGCAAAAGGAGCAAAGGAAAGGCCAGATGATGCAGAGAAGTGGCCATGGTTTGCACAATAGTAAAATCATTGTGGACGATATCAATCAGTGCTAGCGGGAGTATGATAAGGCCAGCAACTAGGAAGCACCAGCCATTGAGCGCGGCTGCTGGCAGGCTACCCTTGCTGCCCTTGAACAAGGTAATTTGTGAACAGGCGTTGAAAAAAAACCAGCTGACAGACCAATCAGCAGCTCTGGCCGGATATCAATACCGGCAGGGCTGCCAGCCTGAAGAAGTACCCCGACAAAAGTTAACGCCAAGCTAAAGAGAGTAATGCTTTGAATCGGTGTTTTTAATAACAGTTTTTCTAACAAAGGCATGAAGAGTGGTCCTGTGCTGAACAGCACAACGCTTTCTAGCAAGCTCAGTGTATCTAGCGCGATCAGGAAACACATCTGGCTGCCGACAACACAGAATGAACGTATCAAGATGGTTCGCCAGTTATGTCGGTCCGGTATGGTCCAGCAGGTTATTTTGAGCATTGCCAGCATGAATAGCGCCGGAAGGAAAAAGCGCAGAAATCCCAGCACTTCTGTGCTGAAACTGTCGCTGAGGAGCTTGGCCATCAAGCCGTTTAGCGAGAGGCTGAGTGTGGATGCAAGCATGAAAAGAACGGGGCGTAAGTCGGTGGTCATTCTGTCCCTCCATCAGAATTTGCCTGAGCCTGTGGGTGAATAAAAATAATAGTTAGAAATCAAATGTTGAGGTGATTTCGAAATGGCTCAGCCAAGGGGTTATAAATAGTCTAGTCAGCTTGCACTAAGTGAAAAAGCGAATAATACTAACCTAAACTGTTAGAAAAACTTACATATGAGAAAGCTGATCCCACTGAAGTCAATCTATGCCTTTGTTGCTGTCGCCGAAACCGGGAGTATGACCGAGGCGGCCGATGTGCTGAGCGTTAGTCATTCGGCCATTAGTCAGGCAATCAAGGCGTTGGAAGGGCAGCTAAACCTGCCACTGTTTCGTCGAGTCGGCCGGCGGGTTGAGCTTAATCATGAAGGCCGCAAGTATTACCGCAAGGTCGCCCCGGCATTGACACAGATTGTCGAGGCTAGCGAAGCGTTAGCCCGAGAGGGACAGGGTAACCGGCTGACATTGAATATGGTCAACTCACTGGCTCTGCACTGGTGGATCCCGCGTGTGCCCGATTTCCAGCAGCTTGCCCCCCATGTTGATATTCGCATTTCCACGCTTATTCAGTCCTTCGATCTGGATCGTGAAGGTGTCGATGTTGCTCTGCTCCATGGCAAGCCTGACGAGTGGCAGAACTATTACTGCGAAAAATTGGGTGATGATGAGCTGATTATGGTGTGCAGTCCGCACTTGTTTGAGCCGGATGTTCAGGCTATGCCAGATGAACTCTTGGCCAAATATCCCGCGATTTATGCGACTAATCCCCGTCGCAAAAATGACTGGCTGGTATGGTGTCAGGCTAATAAGATGCCGATACCGGATCAGCAGAAGAACCTCACCTTTACGGTATCAATTCAGGCTGTGCAGGCGACGATTCGTCGTCTCGGAGTACTTATTACCCATAAGCAATTTGTTAGGGATGATATTAAACATGGCATGTTGGTACAAATTGGCCTGCCGGTACTCAATCCTTATCAGGAGTTCTATTTTGTCTGTACTCCGGAAAAGCTGAAATTAGAAAGTGTACTGACGTTGCGAAATTGGCTAAAAGGCGAATTTGCGAAGTCCTAACCGGGTGTCGCACCGAATGTGATCCGGAATATATTTTACGATTCTGGATATGTATTTCTCTGCCATTATACTGCGGATGGTCTTCATAATGTCGCCAAAGTGTTATTTGAATATGCGGAAATACAATGACTGAAAAAGAAAAGATGCTCTCGGGACTAATGTATCAGGCTTGGGATACCGAATTGCTTGCAGAGCGCCAAAAAGCAAAAGAGGTGTGTTATAAGCTCAATCATCTTAGTCCGAGCCAACCGCTAGTGCGAAAGGCTCTGATCAGCGAGCTGTTGGGTCATGAAAGCGATGCTAGTTTAGAATCGCCTTTTAACTGCGACTACGGTTATAACATCAAGGCCGGCAAAGGCTTTTACGCGAATCATGGCTGCACGATCCTTGACTGTGCACCAATCCATATTGGTGACAACTGTTTGCTGGCTCCGGGCGTGGTAATTTCAACGGCAGGGCATCCGCTTGACCCGGTTGAGCGGGCATCTGGCGAGGAGTTTGCCAAGAGTATTACAATCGGCAACGATGTGTGGTTCGGCGCGAATGTGACTGTGTGTCCTGGCGTAACAATTGGCGATAATGTGGTTGTTGGTGCCGGTAGTGTTGTGAACAAGGATCTACCATCTAACACGGTATGCGTCGGGGTCCCGGCAAAACCGATCAAAGAAATTGCGTCAAAATAATAAAGCCGCTTCAGTGATTTGTTATATGACAAACATGTAATTTAGCGAAAGGTGAGTGATCGTTTGGGTCACTCACAATAAACTGCGATCAAGAATAATTGTAGCAATTATGAAGGTTGTTCTCGTTGTTTATT
>LLEN01000104.1_pt1 | contig 18268 bp, 21 predicted proteins | sample 595881 | NCBI WGS metagenome assembly LLEN01 (sample SAMN02919314, study PRJNA255460) | bioreactor metagenome | biome: chemostat; feature: culture 2012_10.3; material: sediment; isolation source: day86 10degC chemostat 2012 inoculated with Wadden Sea sediment taken from... | place: Germany: Bremen ...
CTCTTGAGACTGCATGTGTTGTTATCAACCTCCAAATAAAAATCTTGATGGGTATCTGCATTGGGGATATTGGGTCATGGCCTTTGAATAAATAGGATTTTGATAATGGGTGTTTAGCCAACGGTTCAGGTTCGAGTACGGTGCCTTTACAAACCATTTTCGATCAACACGCGAGAATTGGCGAATAAAGGGCAACAGCGCATAGTCAGCTAAACTCGGGCTCGCACCCATTAAGTACTCTTGTTTGGCCAAACACTGTTCTATTGGGGAAAGAAAACGCTCACATTGCTGACGATGACTAGTTTCTTCAGGGGCGTGATAGCGGGCTGCGGTTTTATACTTCTCCAGAGATTCGACAAACTCATTATCGTTGCGATTTATCAGGGTTTGCATTGTAGGAAAAGCATCAGGGTGACTTTTAATAAGCAAGTTATTGGGGTCATTCTGATTTAACGCCCAAATCATAATATCTACGCTTTCATCTATAACGTGTGAATCTTCGATCAGTAATATTGGCACTGTCCTTTTGGGTGAGACGGCCAATAACTCTTCGAATATTCTTCATTACAACGTCACGTAACAATACGGGTTGCTTGGCAAGCAATAGGGCTATTCTTGCTCGCATGGCATAAGGCAGCGTCGTAAAGAATAAAGTATTGGTAGTGACATTTGTCTTTCCTTGAAATTAGCTCATTGGATTCACTCAGAATTCTGGGTGTCGGGGCAGCTTAAGTATAAATTTATAGTAGTGCGGATTGGATGCAGTGTGATCTTGAATGGTCGGATGAGTTGAACCATACTGGGTTAATTGATGCGACTTATTCTCAAGGATGAAAACACAGCGCATATGAAATTACACAAACTGGAAGGCTATATTCAGTCGATCTATTTAGCTGAATACCAAGACAAACTGCTGTTACTCGACGGGTGTAGCCGTGCTGATATCCCGCTGATTAAACATTATATCGTGGGTAAACTGCATCGCCGTTTTAATGATTTAGCACTGGTTGTTGTTACGCACATGCACCCGGATCATGCCGGGGCCGCAAATACCCTACGCTGTTTAACTGGTTGTAAAGTTGCAATGGCGAATGTCCCAGGCCAATGGTACGCCGGCATTGACGGGAAGCTGATGCATCTTACTGATCTGCTGTTGGCTAAATGGGTCGCAAAGCGTATGAGAAAACCTCGTAGGAATATCTGGTATTCAAGCAAGCTTGTACCTGACTATAGGTTAAATGATGGAGACCCGTTACCCGGATTTCCGGACTGGATAGCCCTCGATACTCAGGGACACACCGACAGAGATCTGTCTCTGCATCATTTACCCAGCAATTGTGTCTATGTCGCCGATTTGATGGTAAAAGTAAAAGGGCATTACATACCGCCGTTTCCTGTCTTTTATCCCAATAGATATCTTAACTCAATTAAGAAGATCATCGCCCTAGCACCTACCTCAATTATTCTTGCCCATGGAGGTGAAGTATTTCCCTCCGAGCGGGAATACCAATATTTGTTAGAACGGGCGCCTAAAGTTCCAATGACTCATTGGCGGTCTGTAAAATCAAAACTTAAAAAAAAGCACTGGGAAGTGCAGCTTGATCAGAGTTGAATCCATTAGATTTTATATTCTAATTTACTTTGCTTAAGGCCTAGAATTTCAGGCATTTCGTATCAAGATCTCATATAAGAAAGAAAGCGCATAATTTGTGTGCCATTTGTTTGATATCCGACCTTCGATCATAAAATTATGTTTTTCATTATGCTAGTTTTCGTGGTGCATAATGTTGAAGGAGTATGATATGCAAGATGCAAACACTAGGTTTCCGTTCACAGCTAGGATATTAATCCTGCGCCAGTTTCTCTGGGGAGCCGCTTTTTATGGTACATATGTTTTATTAACGAAGTTTTTCCTGGTTGAGCTTAACTATAGTGAAGCCGACACCATCATGATGCTGGGTGCATTTGGTGCCGTAGGCCCTGTGTTTTCAGCAGTTGGTGGCTTTGTGGCTGACCGATATATAGGCTCATTCAGAGCGGTGTATATTGGCTATAGCGCTTATACTATCGGGTTCTTTATGCTTGGCTTGGGTGCTGCGCAGGTCAATATCCCGCTGAGTATTTTCTCCATTGCATTAATAGGTTATGCACGGGGGCTGTCAGCAACTTGTCCGACTGTTCTGTTTGGTAATTCATATTCTGCGACAAACCGTGAGGCGTTCCAGCAGGGTCTGACGATTAACTATTCGATTAACAATCTGGGATCGTTTTTATCGCAATATTTATTTCCGTTCATGGTTGCATATCTTGCTTATCAAGGTAACTTCTTCATTTCATCATTCTTAATGATGCTAACTCTGGTTCTATTTTTTTTGCTTATCGGAAAAAGTTTGTTGCAGCAGGTAATGATTTGGATAAACGTCCTGTAAGCATGAAAGTATGGGCAGGCTTCATAGTCGGCTCTGCTATTATGCTTCGATTAGTTTATTGGATTTTTGATAACTTAGATGTAGGGAAGTATTTTCTCTATGCGCTAGGGGTGTTTGTTATTTTGTATTTCATTTATGAAATAACGAGAGCAACCATCGCGTATAGATATAGAATGTGCTGTGTATTGATCATGATTTTCATTTTCATGGTTTTTTTTACTTCTATTATGGTCAAATGCTTACCTCAATGAACATCTACGCCATTAACTTAATGGGTAGTGAGCTTATGGGGTTCATTCCTATCCGTCCTGAATCTAATGTAGCCTTTAACCCACTATGGTGCTTTGTACTGGGTGGCCCGGTTATCTACCTATATGGCTGGTTGGATAAGAAAGGTATTCACCGACAATTCCAACTAAGTTCGTGGCCGCTTTTGGCCTTACCGCAATCTCATTTGCCTTGCTGGGGCTATCGACTAGCTTCGTTGGCGAAGATGGCAAAATTGCTGCGGACTGGATTTTATGGGTGAACTTTTTCCAATCTTTTGCTGAGCTGATTGTAGGAGCACTGGTGCCGGTTTCATTTTTGAAATGGTACCGCGTTACCTGTCAGCCTTCTCTATGGGGCTGCGGGCTGTTGCCTTGTCACTCAGTGGTATTTTAGCGGCGGTAATCTCTACCAAGATAGCGTTGCCAAAAGATCAGGTATTGACGCCGGAAATTATCGAAGGTGTTTACGCTAGCTATTTCTATAATCTAGCCATTCTCGCGGTTGTGATGGCCTTTGTGACGTTAGTATTATCAAAAGTAATTGCAAAACTGATCCGTAAGGGTGAAGAACTCGAAAAGCAAGAAGCTGGACAGGACATCGCAACTGAGCATTAACCGCCAACTACTAGCTATTAATAGCCGATCATAAATAGCTCGGCTAAACTCTTGAGCACCAGCCAACAAGCTGGTGCTCTTTGTTTGGTGAGCGCCTTAGTTCCTTAGTTATTCAGTTACATGTATTTGATTAGAGCATTTCCTTTGAAGGATTATGTGTCACTTTCTTCCTTTGTTGATCCTCTCTATTGATACCTTTCATCTCAAGATCTCATAAATATAAAAAAAAGCCCATAGCTCATATGCTATTAATCGAGTAACACAGCCTTGGTCATGAAACGATATCTTGCATTGTGCTACTTTTTGCAGCGTATAATATTGAGGAGTTATGGCATGCAAGATGCAAACACTAGATTTCCATTTATGGCTAGAGTTTTAATCCTACGTCAGTTTTTGTGGGGTGCGGCTTTTTATGGGACTTATGTACTACTAACGAAGTTTTTTTTACAAGAGTTAAATTACAGCGAAGCTGATACCATCATGATGATGGGTGCCTTTGGTGCTGTGGGGCCTGTTTTCTCTGCCGTTGGTGGCTTTGTCGCTGACCGGTATATTGGTTCGTTTAGAGCGGTATATATAGGTTATACCATTTACACCATAGGGTTTTTCCTCTTAGGATTAGGTGCAAGCGACCTGAATATACCTTTGAGTATTTTCTCTATTGCCTTAATTGGCTATGCTCGCGGTCTTTCGGCGACAAGTCCGACAGTGCTGCTCGGAAACTCTTACTCGGAAACTAACCGAGATGCTTTCCAGCAGGGCCTTACGGTAAACTATTCCATTAACAACTTAGGCTCATTTTCTTCCAAGTATCTATTTCCGTTTTTTGGTCGCTTTCTTAGCTTATCAAGGGAATTTTTATATCGCTTCCGCTTTAATGTCGCTTACATTGGTATTGTTTGTTGTCTTCCGCAAGCAACTTGCAGCAGTGGGTAACGATATCGACCGCCGTGCAGTTGACCCTAAAACCTGGGTTTGCTTCATCGTGGGTTCAGCAGCCATGCTTGGTTTGGTTTTCTGGATATTCTCGAACCTTGATGCTGGTAAGTATCTGCTATACGCGTTGGGTGCCTGTGCAATCATGTATTTCGTTTATGAAATAACCCGTGCAACAGCGGCCTATAAATATAAGATGTGCGGTGTACTAATCACTATCTTTATTCTGATTGTTTTCTACTTCTATTATGGTCAGATGCTCACATCGATGAACATCTACGCCATCAATTTGATGGGCGATCAGTTAATGGCTTTATTCCGATCCGCCCTGAATCTAACGCCGCGTTTAACCCGTTATGGTGTTTTATTCTTGGTGCGCCAGTTATCTATATTTACGCTTGGCTGGAGAAAAAAAAGGATTTTCACCTACGATTCCAACCAAGTTTGCCGCCGCTTTTGTCTTTAGTGCTATTGCTTTTGCTATCTTGGGGTTATCAACTAATTTTGTTGGTGAAGACGGCAAGATAGCAGCCGATTGGATTCTTTGGGTGCATTTCTTCCAGTCGCTGGCTGAACTGATTGTTGGTGCACTGGGTGTTGGTTTTATCTTCGAGATGGTGCCACGTTATATGTCGGCTTTTGCAATTGGACTACGCTCTGTTGCGTTGTCGCTCAGTGGTATTTTGGCCGCTGTGATTTCGACCAGAATTGCACTGCCTAAAGGTCAGGTATTAACACAAGAGATTATTGAAGGTGTATACGCCAGCTATTTCTATAATCTGGCTATCCTTGCCGTTGTGATGGCCTTTGTGACCTTGTTGCTTTCTAAAGTGATTGCAAAACTGATCCGTAAAGGTGAAGAGTTAGAACAGCAAGAGAATGGACAGGATATCGCGACTGATCATTAATTTATGGCGATAACAGTGCCAAAAGCACTATGGTAAAAGTCACAAACGCCAGTCAGCAGGCTGGCGTTTGTGTTATCGCTAAGCGAAGTTGTTTCTTTATTTCTTTATTTCTTTATTTCTTTATTTCTTTATTTCTTTATTTCTTTCTTCATTGCTATCGCACTTTCCGAGTTCTCATCTTGTACCCTTATGGTTGCTTTAGTCGAAGTCATGTTGACGATATCAACTTTTAGCTTTCCTTCTCCGAGTAATTCATCGACCAGTTGTTGTGGGAACGGCCAGTAATTCAAATTGGCATTAATCGTTAAGTCGCCTGACAGATCTTCCGGAACAAGGAAGGTGTAATCAACAATCGAATACCCATAGGGCAGAATACGGGTGTCAGAGAGTATCCTGTCTACCTCCCAGACGTTGAGATCGACAACATTGCCGTTGGCATCCCCCAAAGTTACCTTAAAACTGTGGGTGCCCGGTTCGGTATGGCCGTCAACCACCGCACCGGAGCGATAGACCGATACTTGGTTCGCTGCTTTCACATCAAAGTCTATCCAGACTTCGCGTCCTTCCGGAAAGCCGGTTGGTAGTTTGTGTCCCGCGCCGACATTGGCGACTTTGACCTTCACGGTGGCTAGCTTACCTGCCGTCAGTGTTTCGGGGAATTCGACAAACTCTATGGTAGCCGCTGAACGGAGCATTTCTCGGGCCAGTTCGGCACTTTCCGGATCGTCGAAATATTGGTGAAGAGTAGAATTCCCACCTGTAAATTCATGGGAATAAATGTGTTTGCGTTCCTTGCCCATGATGCAGATCTGCCTGGGTTATCTTTAATACCCGGTCCTGGTGTCATATGGCAGTCTTGGCATTGTACTCCTTGCTCGTTGTACGCACTTTCTTGCCATTCGTCATAGGTTCGTTCAATCGGTGTACTGTTGAATGGGTGAGAAACGTTATGGCAGACAGAGCAGAATTCCGACTTGGTGTGAAGATCAGAATACTCGGTCTGGTGGTAAGGGGAGGTGGCATCAGGTCGAGGGCCAAGTTTTACATGTTTCTCTTTGTTGGGAGAAAGAATGTACGCACCGTTGTCATTACCGCTAATTCCCGTAATGTTATGGCATACTTCACAATTAACGCCTGGTAGGTGCTGATCACCTTCCAGCATCGCTGCCGTCGCATTCATGCTGGTCATTCCGATCGGGCTGTGACAGGCAATACAGAAGTTATCAACCTGCCCATCTGTTGCTGTGCTTGCTCGTTTGAATAACGCTTTGTAAATTGGATCTTTCCAGGAGTGGGCCATCACAGAGCGTTCCCACTGCTGATAGATTTCGCTGTGGCACCCCTTACAGATCTCTGGATTTTCAAACATGTCAGGTGTTAGCTGTTGTCCGTTGGTGGTTGTTCGTGATGGATAGAAGGGCAGTTGCTCTTCTATCTGTTGCTTATTTTCTGGCTTGTGAGGTTTTTGCCACTTTTGTATGTCTGAGGTGGCATGGCTATTGATTGACATGAAAATGAACAGGCAAGCAATCATAATCAGACTTCTGATGAATAGCACCTGCTGGTTAGGTCGTGTACGGTTATTGCCCATAGGAGTACCCGTTGAACTTGTTGTTATTATGAATATGCCTAGTAAACCAGACTTAGTTTAGGCCGGATAAAAAGGAGAAAATGTCGCGAATTTGCAATATCCATATATGTGGAGTGGTTTTGTGCTCTGAGTATTCTTCGATCTTGAAATGGCGGATCTGCGCAATAATCAATTAGAATGAAGCACATATAATGAGCGATATGATTGTTATGAACATTTTTCAGGAGATGAAAATGAAACGAGCTTTTGTAATTGGTATGGTTATGTCTGGTTTTATATTGTCGGGATTTGCATTGACGGGCTGTAGCGAGGAACTGAAGCTAACCGTTACGCCTGTAAAAAAAATGTTGATAATGTTCAAATCAAAGAACTCAGCCAGGTTGATGTTTATTGTAAGACAGGGATTTGCCAATTTGAGTTAATGGCTAACCGACAGGCAAACATAATGGTAAATATGCATTATAGTGACTCTCGAAGTTTCGATAAAATAGAAGGTGTCAGCGTAACCGGTAAGCTAGGATCGTCAGTGGTGATCCAGGATGAAAACACGTTTACGTTAGATGTGTCAGGTGATGCGGAGCCGTCGAAACTACAGGTTGTCGATTACTACCGCCATTGATTATTGGCCCAGTGACTTTCGTTTATGACGGTTGGAAGCGCCAGCAGCAGGTTTTACTGGAATAGGTCGCTTTTCTGCTATTAGGTGCCGAACTGCTAATACAGGGTGCTTCAGCAGCATTCTTGGTCCGGCATAGCGCATGATTTTTTTTGGGACAACAATTTGTAGTCTGCTTTATAGCAATGAATAGGGCAGATCCTGCAAGTTGGCTTTTCTTCACCATAGGGGCATCGGTCAAGCCGCGTATGGGCATACTGGAGAAAATCTTCGCATTGTTCGCAAAGTGTGGCCGTTTTATGGTGATCTTTACAGTAAATCTTCACCATAGCTCTATAGTTTTATATTCGGTTTTAAGGCTGCCGAATAGAGTAATTGCCTTGTCCTGCTGGGTCATATTGGTTTCTCTACAGTACAAATCTGACTGAAATAAATCAAACATATATTTAGAATATACTTATAATCATACGACCTCAAGATGTTCGTTTCAGCAAATTTGCCTGTTGGGAGTGGGTCTGTTTGGGTGTACAAGTGTGGGCTAAAAATATGATCTAAATCGTGATTTATATGACAAGAATGCTGAAAGTTGTTATTAACATGAAAAAAAATTATGGCCTTTATCGCACTAAATCACCCAACACGGGTTGATTTCATTGGGTTTGAGCAGTAGTATCCGCTCCTCTTTTTTTTGTGGTGGTGTATATGAGCAGATTTGAGTGCCTTGAAAGAATTGTCGACGAATACCGTAAGAAAGTTCGTGACGCGGAGTTTAATAAACAGAATGACAGTGAAGTCGCTAAAGTCCTAGTTCTGCTTGTCGGAAACTCTATGTTCAACTTGGCAGATGAATTTGCAGATTGGGTAAATCGTGGTGGTGATCGTAGCTACGGTGGTAAGTTTTTTTTGTCTCTAAGCAACTAATGACCTTGCTTGAGCCAGTAACTTTCCGTGGTGTAACTGTGCGCCGTGATTCGATTAAGCTGTTCAGAGTTTCATAACTGTCCGGTTTATATCGCTTGTTCAATTACTCTCATAAAGAAAAATTGAAGAACAGATTTGTAATCTAGCTTAGCGTGTCAAAGCCGGATTAGTAGAAAAGGATGCTTAGGCATCCTTTTTTTTGCATCTGGAGGATTGTATTTCGTTCTTATTTGGCAAAAGCTCTCATTTGCTAGGTTTAAAAACGTCTGTGGTTAATTCTGCTGCGATTTGTTGGTATTTCACACTCTGGGCTGTCTGATGTTGGTAGTGGCGCTTAAAAGCCAGCTGAGAAGCTCTCAGCTGACAATTGTGCGTGCATGACAAGCAGAGCGTTTGGCGAAAGCTGGATCAATAGAAAGAACTATGTTGAGATAACTTAATAAATAGTAAAGTCAGTAAAGAGATTCGAACAAAATGGATACAGAATTTTGGCATAGCCGTTGGGCTGAGAACCGCATAGGTTTTCATTTGAATGACATCAACCCAGTGCTGGCAAAGTATTGGCCGATGCTCAGTACAACCCGTACAGAGACTGTATTGGTGCCAATGTGCGGTAAGTCGGTTGATTTGACCTGGCTGGCTGAGAAGCACGATAACGTTGTGGGCATCGAGCTGAGCGATATCGCGGTCAAAGCTTTCTTCTCTGAGCAATTTTATATTCCGACAGTAACATCGATAGGTAGTGGCAAAACGTTATATGAGTTCGATGAAATTACCATTCACTGCGGTGATTTTTTTTGCAACACGCATCGAGCCAGTTGATGTCGTTTATGACCGTGCAGCACTGATTGCGATGCCGCCGGCGTTGCGCCAGATGTATGCGGAACATTTGCTGTCGATGGTGAAGGCTGGTGGCCGTATTTTGCTGGTGACGCTGGACTATCCGCAGGCAGAAATGGATGGCCCTCCGTTTAGCGTCACCAAGGATGAAGTCGAGCAGCTGTTTGCAGGCTGCAAGATCATGCATCTTGGCCGTGATGATGCCGACGAGTCACATCCTCGTCGTAAGCGTGGCTTGTCACGTTTCGCGGAAGAAGTGTGGTTGATCGAGGTCTAGCCAAAAGGAAAGGAGCCGTTGGCTCCTTTTTCTGTTCATGCTGAAGTTATTGCCGTTAGAAAATGACTTTGACATCTGATGCGGCCTGAACCGCATCGCTCACTGCCTGTTGGGTCGTATCGCGACGAGCCAACGTTACGCCTAATCGGCGACGGCCATTTATCTCAGGCTTGGCGAACAAGCGAACCTGGTTTGTGGGCGGGCCAGTGCCGTTGCTAGGTTATCAAAGCGAATATTGTCAGATACCCCTTCGGATAAAACTACCGCAGACGCCGACGGGCCATAGTGGTTGATGGAATGAACCGGTAAGCCGAGGAAAGCGCGCACATGCAAGGCGAATTCAGATTGGTCTTGGGAGATGAGTGTGACCATACCGGTATCATGTGGGCGAGGGGAGACTTCGCTAAACAGGACTTCATCACCTTTGATAAACAGCTCGACACCAAATAAACCATAGCCACCGAGTGCATTCACCACTTTTTCGGCTACCTGTTGAGCGGCCTGAAGAGCGGCAACAGACATTTGCTGTGGTTGCCACGACTCGCGGTAGTCGCCATCTTCCTGGCGGTGTCCAATCGGATCGCAGAAATGAACACCATCAACAGCTCTGACGGTGAGCAAGGTAATTTCGTAGTCAAACTCGACAAAGCCTTCGACTATCACTCGGCCTGCGCCTGCACGGCCACCTTCCTGGGCATATTGCCATGCTGATTTGATGTCTGCAGATGTTTTAATCACGCTCTGGCCCTTGCCGGAAGAGCTCATGATAGGCTTGACCACACACGGTGTACCGATGCGTTCGACAGAGGCGGAGAAATCATCAAACTGATCGGAAAATTCATAAGGGGAGGTCGGAATTGCCAGTGTCTCGGCAGCAAGGCGTCGTATTCCCTCACGATTCATGGTGAGCTTGGTGGCATTGGCTGTTGGTACGACATTCAGGCCATTGGCCTCAAGTTCAACCAGCGTATCGGTAGCAATCGCTTCGATTTCCGGAACGACATAGTGCGGCTGTTCTTGCTGAATAACCTGCTTGAGCGCTTCGCTGTCGAGCATGTCGATAACATGGCTGCGGTGAGCCACTTGCATTGCCGGGGCATTGGCGTAGCGATCAACAGCAATGACTTCAAGACCTAAACGCTGACATTCAATCGCAACTTCTTTTCCTAGTTCTCCTGATCCTAGTAGTAGAACACGGGTCGCATCTGTGCGAGTAGCTGAGCCTAACATCGAATTTCCTTACGATAAGTATTGATACTGAGGAGATCATACAGGATTTTACTTGTTGCGCAAACGTTTGCGTTGGTGTGCGAATAGGTATAGTTGTAGGGCCTGCTCCGGTATTTGCTTTGTAAAAGTTCTGTCATGATTAAAGGGGAGCTATCGAGTATTGGTCTGTTTTTGGTTAACGTATGCCCATTATTCGTTACCGGCAGTATCATTACGATGAAAAAAAATATTACTAGGATTGGCTCTTACCCTTTCACTCTCTGCACATGCATCACAAAGCGTCGGTGTGTTTTTCGGCAGCCCGATGAGTGGTATCCAATATAAGCAGAATGACTTACGATTCTCGCTTGGCCTAGATGATTTTGGTGTTGCGGTAGATAAAACCTTTAACTTAGGATCGCTGGTAAACAATCCTGAGCTTAATAGTATGTATACCTTTGTGGGTGCACAATATGTTGATGACAAAAATGACAAGCTAGGTGTACGCTCAGGCGTTGGGTTTCAGATACCAGTAAGCCAGTTCGAACTGTATGGCGAAGTAGGCCCGACGCTTTACGTTGTTGAAGATGTCGACCTCGAGCTAGAAGGTGCGTTGGGTGTCCGCTACCGCTTCTAATTGCACATTGGCTCGAAGTAAAATGCAAAAAGGCTGGGTAGTTCCCAGCCTTTTTGTCATTTTGATGCAGTCAAAGTGATGTTATAAAAACAACACGTTGAATCTAGACGGCACTGATATTATTTGATTAATTTAGCTTCCTGATAATACTGTTTGGCACCATCGTGCAGCGGTGCTGATAGGCCATCTTTAACCATCTCTTCTTTTTTTCAGGTTGGCAAAGGCAGGGTGGAGCTTGCGGAAGGTGTCGAAATTACTAAATACGGCTTTAACCACCTGATAAATAATTTCTTTATCTACCTGCGCCGATGAAACAAATGTGGCTCCGACACCAAAGGTCTTCACATCTTGAGCTGTGCCTTTGTACATCCCTCCGGGCACTGTCGCAATGCGATAAAAATCATTTTCTGTAACTAACTTATCTACCACAGGACCGGATACTTCTACGATGACGCTGTCACAGGACGTTGTTGCTTCTTTGATGGCACCACTTGGGTGGCCAACGGTATAGATCATCGCATCGATTTTGTTATCGCACAGGGCTTTTGACTGCTCGGATGCTTTTAGTTCGGAGGCCAGGGCAAAGTCTTTGTTAGTCCAGCCGAGGGCTTTCATCAACACTCCCATGGTTCCTCGCTGGCCGGAGCCCGGGTTGCCGATATTAACGCGTTTGCCTTTTAAATCTGTGAATGTCTTTATGCCGGAGTCTGCTCTGGCGACAACAGTAAACGGTTCTGGGTGAATGGAAAAAAAACGGCGCGAAGAGATTTGAAAGGGCCGTTATTGGCAAATTTACTGGTGCCATTGTAGGCATGATATTGCCAGTCTGATTGGGCGATACCTAAATCAAGCTCGCCAGCGCGGATTGTATTGATGTTATAGATTGAGCCGCCAGTACTTTCTACTGAACAACGCACACCATGATCTTTACGATCTTTATTGACTAGGCGACAAATTGCACCGCCAGTAGGGTAATAAACACCCGTCACGCCGCCAGTGCCAATGGTGATAAATGAGTCTGCGTGAGCAGTGATCGAAAAGAGTAAAGAAATAATGCTGAGAAAAATAGACGTTAAACCAAGTTGCTTCATATCAGGATCCTCTGAGTAACAAACTTCTCCGTACGATTGGAAAGTATAGAAGAGATACCGTAACTCTCTCAGTTTCTTCGTAAAACAAGTTGGAGGTCTACGTTACTGACGAGGAAAAAAAATCCCCGCCTCGGCGGGGATTTCTTTGGGTTATCAGGATTAGGCAGGCTTTCTGTTAACGACGGCCTTTTTATTTTCCCATTGGGTAATAAAGGCGACGGAGGCAACAATAATTGCGGCACCGAGCCACAGGCGGCCCGGAGGAACCCAGCCGAAGACAATCCAGCCGGCCAATACATTCAGGGGAAGCTTGGCATGGTCAAAGGGCTGGACAAAAGATGCATCGGCAACGGCATAGGCTTTCGCTATGGCCCATTGAGCCAGTGCCGTCAGCAAACCAGCCCCAGCAAGCAGAGCCAGGTTAGTCCTTGCGTTGGCAGAGTGAAGTCCGGTGCCGCGAGAAACACATTGAAAGGCGTGATCAGAAGCAGCAGATAGACAACCATGGTTGTTGGTGAGTCATCAACAGACATTTTTTTTACCATCAGCGAATAGCATGCCCAGAAGAAGGCGGCACCGATAGGTAGCATGGATGCCCAGCTGAATGTGTCTCCCCACGGTTCAAGAATGATCATCGCACCCACGAAGCCTGCTAATGTGGCTGCCCAGCGTGCGGTCCCCACTTTTTCCTTCAGGAAGAGTCCCGAGCCGATAGTCGCAAACAGTGGCGAAGTCATCAGCAGCGCGATGCCCTGCCAGATAGGGACCGGATAGGCGAGTGCCCACAGCCAGAGCTGAATGCCTATTACAGAAAGAAATACGCGCAGACAGTGCATGCCAAAATGCTTGGTTTGCAACGCTTGCCGAAGGCCAAGGGTTCTTAGCCACGGAAAAATGGCTATCAAGGCGATGAAGTATTGTATTAGCGCAACGGTTGTCGACGGCAGGTGAAGCATGACACTCAAGTACTGAGCCAAGCTATTGACGATAGCGAAGGCAAGCCCTGCGGTTAACATCCAGCTGGCGCCCTGGATCGGATTGTGATGATGTGACATGAATAAAGATGACAGTATTGGTAATAAAATCTTACGGCATCATACCCCTGCAAATGAAAGGATGAAACTGATTTAAAAAAAAGAAAAACCGCCATCGGGCGGTTTTTTTTGATAGTTAGATTATTAGACAGAACGTCTATGCAGCTAGATTAAGCAGCGACATATGTAAGCGGTACATCTGGGTTTAGTGCTTCCAGTGTGTTCTGTGTATCAGCCAGGTGGCTGATAGTGCTGTCTGATTTCTCTACCAGTGCGGCTTCTTCAATTTCAGATAGCGGGTAGCCGGCCATATTCATGTTAACAAGCGCAACTTGAAGCGGTGGAAGGCTTGGGTTAAAAGCGGCGTTCTCGGCATACATACCGATGAAAGTCTTGCCGTCTTTCGCTTTCAGGCAACGCCACTGAAGTTCTTGGTGTAAGGTGCATGAGAGCCGTTTGCTGCCGCGCAAGCTTGTTTGATCAATGCCTCGGTAGCATCCGTATTCAAGCCGTGATCAACTTTAGCCAGCAGGCATCGGTAATATTCAGATCGGCCGGACCAAACGACTCAGGCAAGTATTCCTGTAGGCTTTTCGCTGCACGTTCAGGTAACTGGACAACCAGGCTATTTGCTGTTGTTAGCTCATTCATGAACTGACGACAGTGGCCACAAGGGCTGTAGTTAATGGTGATGTCGGAAATACCCGCTTCGCCTTTAACCCAGGCATGGCTGATTGCAGACTGTTCTGCGTGAATGGTCTGAGCCAGCGATGCGCCGACAAATTCCATGTTAGCACCGAAGTAAAGACGACCGGATTCACCGCGAACAATGGCACCTACGAAGAAATTGGAAATCGGAGCAACGGAATAGGCAGCAGCAACAGGAAGCAGAGCAACACGCAATTCACTGTCCGTCATCTGTGTTTTAGTGAGCAGTTGGTCGAACACTTCTGGGCTCAAAGTTGCATCAAAGTTCGCATCTTCTAAAACAGGCTTAAGTGCAGTCGCCAGATCAGAGGGTAAAGCGCCTAAAGCTTCCATCACTTTAGTATGCATGAGTTGTTACTCCGTATTGTGTATGGAGAAACATTGTAGGCGTAGGGATTAATTCTATGTGTGATCTTTATCACAGATAGGTAAACATCGTTACACTCATTACACAATTGAGAGTGGTGTCACACAGATTTTATTTTTCGTGTCTTTATTTATCAACGAGTTAACGATGTATACGATTACCTAATATAAGTTGCATACTTTGCTTTCTAGCTGAATATTTTCAAGATCAGCGGAAAAAGCGCCGGAGCGAGGATAGAAGTCATCACACCGCATATAACAAGAGCCAACGAGCTGAATGCACCATCCTGATAGTTTTCTTCTGCGGCCTTGGCCGTGCCAAGTGCATGGGATACCGTTCCCATTGTCAGGCCTTTGGCGATGGGAGCTTCAATACCGACCAACCGGAATAGGGGGTAACCTAATACGGCACCAAACAAGCCTGCGATGATAACCATGATAGCGGCAATAGCAGGGACGCCGCCAATCTGCTCTGAAACGGCCATCGCAATAGGCGTGGTGACAGATTTTGGCAGAATACTCGCAGTCAGTTGGGGATCGGCACCAAGAGACAGGGCAATTCCGGCACCGGTAACCATGGACAACACGCTGCCGGTAAGACAGGCGGTGAAAATGATTTTCCATTTCTGTCTGATTTGTGACAGTTGCTCATAAAGCGGAAATGCGAGTGCAACAACAGCGGGTTCTAGCAGGTAGTTCAGCCATTTGTTTTGTTCAAAGTAGGTTTCATAAGGGACATTCAACCATACCAGCAGAGGGATGATAATCAGCAGGCAAATCAACAGAGGATTAACGACAGGATGTTGAATGTATTTTGAGATATACCGAGCAAGATAGAAAATAACTAATGTAGCAGCCAACCAGATCATTATTTTTCCTTGTAGTGAGTTGCCACGCCAATAACCAGAAAAACAATCAGGCTGCTGCCAATGGTGCTGAGTAAGATAGGTAAGGTATTTGCGGAGAGTAAATCAAGGTAGTTCATCAGGCCGACGCCCACAGGGACGAACAACAATGCCATGTGCCGGATGAGCAGGTGGCAACTTTCTTTCGCCCAGCAAGCAGGGATAAGCCCCATAGAAAGAACGACGAACAGAAGAAGCATGCCAATAATACTGCCGGGTATTGCCAGCTGAGTCACATGCTGTATCGCCTTGCCAATAAACAGGCAAACAAGAATGATAGAAAAGGAACGTATATACGCCATGAGCCTTTATTCCAAACGAGGAGACTCATTCATCATACAAAACAAATGTGATCTAAGCCACAAAAAAAATTGACCTGATAATTATCGGTTTCTAGAAGTTCGAAACGATAACGATAGCAACACCGGCTGCAGCGAGTAACAACACGGAAATCTTGTGCAATAAGCTGTATTTCACGATGTGCTCAGTGGCTGACTCTAGTTTTTGTTCCGGTGTGCTATCAACCGACAACCGCGGCTGTTTGTTAAAGGTATGGACAAGTCGGCATGTTTTGTCGGGCAGGGGAACACGGAAACCAAAGTTAGGAATGACCTCAATCGGAATCGACATGCTACCGTTGTTTTCGAGCTTTTTGGTGAGAGAAATTAGCAATGTGTTCAGGTCGAAGTGGTTGTTGTTCTCGTTATCGTAGGGATCAAGCTGAGTGAACGTTTTATCAAACAGTGACTGTGCACAGATCACTTCACCGGCAAAGTAGCACAGTGTCTCCAACAGGCGCGACTCGTGAACGGTTAGTTCGGTCTCGGTGTTGTCTTGCCATACCAACAAACGCAGATCGGGTTCAAAATCCACAGTTTCAAAACGATAGCAACGTGTTAATGCTTTTGTTGTCATATCAACCACTTAAATTCAAATATATTTGGACTCAGACTGCTAGGCTGCATGAGTAAAATCTGACTTTCGTTCAGATACCTTCGTTATAAGTGTTGTTGGCAATCGCTGTAAGTTCAAACGTCAGAAACAGGATAATGTCTCAATAAAAAGCCCTCCGGTTTCGATAACCGGAGGGCTTGGATAAAATAACAAGGTATTACGGAGAGTTAGCCAGCAATAAATCAATGTATTGTGATAAATACGATTGCTGACTCTCTACACCAAGCTGTCTACATATTCATACACCGCCTTGAGGATCGCCATTTTTGCCTCGTCGGCTTGGTGGGTCATGGCTATAGACTCAAGGTTTTCCATATAGGCAGGCAGATTGGATTCAAAGTAGTCCTGACAATGGTGCTTCCATTGTTGCTGTTCTTTGAAGTCCAGTGTCATCGGGTAGTTTCTGGCACGGTAACGGAACAGTAACGGCCTTATGCGCTTGTCGTCGACGTTTAGTTCAAGCTTGGCAAGCTCTTCTGGTGCAGTTTCGCGGATAATATCGATAGTCGAGCGATCGGCTGTCGAGAAGAAACCATCGTACAGCATGGCATCGACATTGTTATTGGCGCTGTATTCGCGCTCGACACCATAGATTGCCAGCAGCTTTTCACGGATCTCGGGATGAGATTTCAACAGCTGTAGATTTTTGAGGCATTGTTGACGGTCGATCCCGATCCGCTCTGCATCCTCTGCTTTCAGCGTTTTGGCCGGAGCCAGTACCGGACACTTGTTAAGGTGAACCAGCTTAAGTGGGATCGGCAGCTCATCAGGCCCCAGATCAGCTCGCTTGGTATACAGCCTTTCACGCAAGGTATCGGCATCTAGCTCAATCAACGGAGTCGGGTCCATTGCAAGATTTACCGTGATCACGGCATTCTTGTTATCCGGATGCCAGGCCATTGGCACAATCCAACTGGTATTGCCGCACCCGACACCGAACATACCTGATACATGTACTAGTGGCGTTAGCTCGACAATATCAATAAGCTCCTGCAGCTTGCGCTTGTGACGCAGGTTAAACAGGTAGTCAAACAGCTTAGGTTGGTTTTGCTTCAGGATCTTCGCCAGTTCAATAGTGGCGTAAACATCGGCCATCGCATCGTGGGCATTGGCATGCTCGATGCCGTTGGCTACTGATAAGTGCTCCAGCTTGAAACTCGGCAAACCATCTTCGTTATCTGGCCAGTTGACCCCTTCCGGCCTTAATGCGTAGCAGGTACGCATAATATCCAGCAGATCCCAGCGTGAGTTACCGTTCTGCCACGCCCATGCGTATGGGTCGAAGAAGTTACGATACAGGGTGTAACGGGTAACCTCGTCATCGAAGCGTACATTGTTATAACCAATCACACAGGTATTCGGCTTAGAGAGCTCGGCGTGAATTTGAGCAATAAACTCCGGCTCCGGCAGCCCTTTCTCGTGGGCTTCCTGAGGGGTAATGCCGGTAATCAGGCATGCTTCAGGCGAGGGAAGATAATCCACTGGCGGTTTGCAGTAGATAACCAGCGGCTCACCGATGATGTTGAGATCCATATCGGTACGCACACCTGCAAACTGGCACGGGCGGTCAGTAGAAGGTGTAGCGCCAAATGTTTCGTAGTCCAGCCAAAACAAAGTTGGCTCATTTGTCTTATTCATAGTGTTTTCCAGAAACCACCGAATTCATATTAAGTGTTTGTTCTAACAGTGGCTTTTCAATGCTATACTGTACAAATATACAGTAGTTAAATCGTGCACAGTTAAGCTTGGGATTTTCACTTGTGTCCTAATCTGTGTCCTAAAAATCTGAGAGTGTGTCCTAATTTAAGGAAATATTATGAGCCTTACAGATCGGCAACTTAAAGCCATAACAAAGCAAGAAGCGTATGTTGGCCAACAAGAACTTAGCGATGGTGATGGGTTAGTAGTGCGCATTACACCCAAAGCTAAAATCTTTTTTTTCACTATCGTTGTCGATTCAAT
>LLEN01000105.1_pt1 | contig 18214 bp, 24 predicted proteins | sample 595881 | NCBI WGS metagenome assembly LLEN01 (sample SAMN02919314, study PRJNA255460) | bioreactor metagenome | biome: chemostat; feature: culture 2012_10.3; material: sediment; isolation source: day86 10degC chemostat 2012 inoculated with Wadden Sea sediment taken from... | place: Germany: Bremen ...
TATGTGGACGCCTAACCCCATAGAGGAATATTCAATGGCAACTGTATCAATGCGCGACATGCTTAAGGCTGGTGTTCACTTCGGTCACCAAACTCGTTACTGGAACCCAAAAATGAAGCCATTCATCTTTGGTGCTCGTAACAAGGTACATATCATCAACCTTGAGAAAACTGTACCAATGTTCAACGACGCTCTTGCTGAAATCAACAAGATTTCTGCTCGCAAGGGTAAAGTTCTTTTTGTTGGTACTAAGCGTGCAGCCAGCGAATCAATTAAAGAAGCTGCGATTAACTGTGATCAGTTCTACGTGAACAACCGCTGGTTGGGCGGCATGTTGACTAACTGGAAAACTGTTCGCCAGTCAATCAAGCGTCTAAAAGACCTAGAAGTTCAGTCTACTGACGGTACTTTCGACAAGCTAACCAAGAAAGAAGCGCTAATGCGTACTCGTGAAATGGAGAAGCTTGAGAAGTCACTTGGCGGTATCAAGAACATGGGTGGCCTTCCAGACGCAATGTTCGTAATCGATGCTGATCACGAGCACATTGCTATTAAAGAAGCGAACAACCTGGGTATCCCAGTATTTGCAGTAGTAGATACTAACTCTAACCCAGACGGCGTTGATTTCATTGTTCCTGGTAACGATGATGCAATCCGTTCTATTCAGCTTTACACTGGTGCTGTAGCACAAACTGTAACTGAAGCACGTAACCAAGACATCGTTGTTCAAGCTGAGCAAGATGGTTTCGTAGCTGAAGCTGAATAATAGCCAGCTCCTTTAGAGCATCTTAAGTTACCTTGTGTAAGCTAAGTATGGTTACCAGGGGCCTATATTGGCCCCTGATTTTTATACCAAGTATTCAAAACTGAGGATATAACAATGGCAACAGTTACAGCTGCCCTAGTTAAAGAACTGCGTGAACGTACTGCCGCAGGCATGATGGAATGTAAGAAAGCGCTTGTTGAAGCGAACGCTGACATTGAGCTAGCGATCGAAAACATGCGTAAGAGCGGCGCTGCTAAGGCTGCTAAAAAAAGCAGGTAACGTTGCTGCTGAAGGCACGATCCTAATCAAAGACGCAGACGGTGTTGCTGCTCTTCTTGAAGTTAACTGCCAAACTGACTTCGTAGCAAAAGATGCTGGTTTCCTAGCATTTGCTAACCAAGTTCTTGACGCTGCACTTGCAGAACGTCTAGATATCGCTGCTCTTCAAGCTAAGTTTGAAGAAACACGTATCGCTCTAGTTGCTAAAATCGGTGAGAACATCAGCATCCGTCGTGTTGAGTTCATCGAAGGTGCTAAAGTTGGTTCTTACCGTCACGGCGACCGTATCGGTGTTGTTGTTGCTGGTGAAGCTGACGAAGAAACTATCAAGCACGTTGCAATGCACGTTGCAGCGTCTAAGCCTGAGTTCGTTAACCCAGAAGACGTACCAGCAGACGTAGTTGAGAAAGAGAAAGCAATCCAAGTAGCAATCGCTGTTGAATCTGGTAAGCCACAAGAGATCGCAGAGAAAATGGTTGTTGGTCGCATGAAGAAGTTCACTGGCGAAGTTTCTCTAACTGGTCAGGCGTTCATCATGGACCCTTCTCAAACTGTTGGCGCAATGCTTAAAGCTAAAGGCGCAACAGTAACTAACTTCATCCGCCTAGAAGTGGGTGAAGGTATCGAGAAAGCTCAAGAAATGAGCTTCGCTGAAGAAGTTGCAGCTGTTCAGAAGGGTTAATCCTTCTTGAAACGAACTCCAAAGACCGTAGCCAAGGCTGCGGTCTTTTTACAACTCCATATCTCTATTTGTAAGCCTGGAAGGTAAACCTAATGACCACAAACCCTAAACCGACTTATCAACGAATTTTGCTGAAACTCAGCGGTGAAGCACTGCAGGGCGACGAAGGTTTTGGTATTGACGCGCAAGTTCTTGACCGTATGGCTCAGGAAATCAAAGAACTTATTGAGCTAGGCGTGCAAGTTGGCCTGGTTATCGGTGGTGGCAATCTATTCCGTGGTGCTGGCCTTGCAGAAGCAGGTATGAACCGAGTTGTGGGCGATCACATGGGTATGCTAGCAACTGTGATGAATGGCCTGGCGATGCGTGATGCGTTGCACCGTGCCTATGTGAACGCTCGAGTGATGTCTGCTATTCCGCTAAACGGGGTATGTGATAACTACAACTGGGCTGATGCGATTAGCCAGCTACGCCAGGGCCGCGTAGTTATTTTCTCTGCTGGTACGGGCAACCCGTTCTTTACCACGGACTCTGCAGCATGTTTGCGCGGTATCGAAATCGAAGCCGATGTGGTACTGAAAGCGACAAAAGTTGACGGTGTATTCACAGATGACCCAGTTAAAAACCCAGAAGCTGTTCTTTATGATAAGCTTGGTTACAATGACGTTCTTGAAAAAGAACTGAAAGTGATGGACTTAGCTGCATTTACACTTGCTCGTGACCACGGTATGCCAATTCGTGTCTTCAACATGAACAAGCCAGGCTCACTGCGCCGTGTGGTAATGGGCGAGGAAGAAGGCACCTTGATTTCGAACGACCAAGCTTCTATCAAGTAAGTTCTGTCGACTCATTCCGAACGGGAGCGTAGACGCTCCCGCTATTACCGAATTATAAGGGTATTAATCGTGATTGATGCAATTAAACAAGATGCGCAAGAGCGCATGGGCAAAAGCGTTGACGCGCTAAAAAAAACCAACTGGCTAAAGTGCGTACGGGCCGTGCTCACCCTAGCCTGCTTGATACTATCTACGTAGAATACTACGGTGCAAATTCGCCGCTTAAGCAGCTGGCAAACGTTGTAGCTGAAGATTCTCGTACGCTGGCGATCACCGTTTTTGATAAAGAACTAACGCCAAAGATCGAAAAAGCAATCATGATGTCTGACCTGGGCCTAAACCCTATGTCAGCGGGCACTGTTATTCGTGTTCCATTGCCACCGCTTACAGAAGAGCGTCGTCGCGATCTGGTTAAGATTGTTCGTGCAGAAGCTGAGCAGGGCCGTGTTGCTATTCGTAACATTCGTCGTGATGCGAACGCTGATGTCAAAGCATTGCTGAAAGAGAAAGAAATTTCAGAAGATGACGATCGTCGCGCACAAGATGAGATTCAAAAGCTTACAGATGCAGCGGTTAAAAATATTGACGCCGTTCTTGAAGTGAAAGAAAAAGAGCTAATGGAAGTATAAGGCGCCAAGTGCCTATATTAGCTTTACCAGGTTTGAGGCGCTGTGCGTGCAGCACGGCGCTTTTTTTTTGAGGGAGATGTATGGCAGAGCATACAATCGATACTGCACTTTCTGCTGATAGTTTGCCGAAGCATATTGCTGTCATTATGGATGGCAATGGTCGCTGGGCAAAAGCAAAGGGCAAAGCTCGAGTGTTTGGCCATAAGGCTGGCGTAGAAGCCGTACGTAAGACTGTCTCGACGGCAAGTCGCCTTGGTATTCAGGTGGTGACACTTTTCGCCTTCAGTAGCGAAAACTGGCGTCGCCCGGAAGATGAGGTGTCATTGTTGATGGAGCTCTTCATGACGGTGTTAGGTCGCGAAGTGAAACGTCTGCACAAGAACAATATACGGTTACGGATCATTGGTGATACTACCCGTTTCAGCCAACGGTTGCAGAAGAAAATAACTGAAGCTGAGTCGCTGACTGCCAGCAACACCGGTATGGTGCTGAATATCGCAGCTAACTATGGTGGCCAGTGGGATATTCTGCAGGCGACTAAACGTTTGGCCCACCAAGTTGCCGAGCAGGGGCTGACGGCCGAAGATATTACCGAAGATATGCTGGCGCAAGGTTTGTCGACGTCAGGCTTACCAGAAGTAGACCTGCTGATCCGTACCAGTGGTGAATGCCGCATCAGTAACTTCATGTTATGGCAGATGGCGTATGCCGAGCTGTATTTTACCGAGCAGCACTGGCCTGATTTTGACGAGAAAAGCCTGGCGAATGCCGTCGCATGGTATGTCAACCGTGAGCGCCGCTTTGGATGCACCGGTGAGCAGGTGCAGGCTTTATTACAACAATAGTAGCAATAGACAGACAGCAACATAGAAATGCTGAGTCGTTACTAACATATAATGAAAAACGAGAGGACGCAGCTTGCTGAAGCAACGTATTATTACCGCACTAATCCTCGCGCCGTTAGTAATTGCAGGGATCTTTCTTTTACCTTTCTCTGCTTTTGTTTTCGCTGTAGCCGCGATAACCATGGTCGGTTTTTGGGAATGGACACAATTTATTGATACGAAATCGCGTTTAGGTGCGATGTTGGTACCCGCTATTGCTTTGGGAGCATCAATTATCGTTATGCCGACGGATGTGGCAACTTTATCCGTTCTGGCTCCGTCGCATCAGTATATGTTGCTGGTTGGCGGGATCTGGTGGCTGGTCGCTTCTATGTTAGCAGTGACTTACCCTTCCAGTTCAACGCTCTGGTCCAAAGCCACTTCTTTGAAATACCTTTTTGGTCTACTGACCCTGATCCCTTTCTTCTGGAGTATCTTGATGCTCCGCGCTGTTAATTATGCCGAATCGCCTTATCATGGCGCCAAGTTGGTGATGTTGGTTTGCTTCTTGGTATGGTCGGCGGATACGGGCGCTTACTTCTCGGGCAAACGCTTCGGCAAGCATAAAATGGCGCCAGCCGTGAGTCCGAACAAGACGATCGAAGGCCTTGTCGGTGGTGCTGTACTGGCGGTACTTGTTACCTGGGGGGGCGCTGCCTGATGGACATTCCTTTTGTCAGTCTGAGTAGCTTGCTGGTGATTGCGATCGTGACGGTGGTTGCTTCTGTACTTGGTGACTTGGTCGAGAGTATGTTCAAGCGTGCCTCTGGCATTAAAGACAGCGGTAGTATCCTCCCCGGACACGGCGGAATTCTTGACCGTATTGACAGCCTGACGGCCGCCCTTCCTGTTTTTGCTTTGCTCTACCTTTGGCTAGTATGATGTAGCCAGTTTTTGCTGTGTGATGTCAGCCATAATGAAAGAGTGCTTACTCATCGTATAAGCAGTTTGGCAATGGTTAACGAACTAGCGAACTTGTCCAACAGGGCAAATTAAAGCTTAGCGGATCCCTGTTTTACTGAGCTGCCAATTATGGGCGGCTCTTCACGGCTGAATAAAGTGATTTTATGCGTAAGTTAACGATTCTTGGTGCTACGGGCTCTATCGGGAGTAGTACGTTGGCGGTTGCGGCACAAAACCCGCATTTGTTTGAAGTTGTTGCACTGGCCGCAGGTTCGAATAGCCAAAAAAAATGTTTGAGTTATGTCAGCAATGGAAGCGAAGTATGTCGCAATGGCGTCTGAATCCGCGGCAACAGAGCTAAGCGTAGTACTGAAGCAGCACAATATTCCGACAGAAGTCCTAGCTGGTGCCTCTGGAATGAGTCAGATAGCAGCCCTGGATGAAGTAGACACTGTCATGGCTGCCATTGTCGGCGCTGCTGGTTTGCTACCAACAATGGCCGCGGTAAAAGCGGGCAAGCGCATTTTGCTGGCAAACAAGGAAGTTGGTCATGTCTGGGCAGATGTTTATAGACGCCTGTCAGCAGTATGGTGCCGAACTATTGCCGGTAGACAGTGAGCACAATGCTATTTTTCAGAGTCTGCCTGCAGAAATCCAGCGCGCGATGGGCCATTGCGATCTGGAAAAGCATGGGATCAGCAAGATTGTATTAACAGGTTCTGGTGGCCCGTTTCGTTATACCAATGTGGCAGAGCTTGCCGCTGTGACACCTGAAATGGCCATTGCTCATCCAAACTGGTCGATGGGGCCAAAGATCTCTGTTGATTCAGCCACAATGATGAATAAAGGGCTGGAGTATATTGAGGCACGTTGGCTATTCAATGCCTCTCGCGAGCAAATGGACGTGATCATCCACCCGCAGTCAGTTATCCACTCTATGGTTCAATACAAAGATGGTTCGGTGCTGGCACAAATGGGATTGCCTGATATGAGAACGCCTATCGCCTGTGCGATGTCCTATCCTGAAAGAGTAGAGGCTGGTGTGGCACCGCTAGATTTTAGCAAAGTGGCTGAGTTTACTTTCTTGCAGCCTGATTTTAAGCGATATCCTTGCCTGAAACTGGCAATGGATGCTTGTTATTCAGGACAGGCTGCAACGACAGCATTAAATGCAGCCAATGAAGAAGCCGTGGCAGCATTTTTGAATAATCAGCTAAGGTTTACCGATATTGCACAAGTGAATACTCAGGTTCTCGATCTGGCGCAAATGACCGAGCCGGCTGACTTGGAAAGCGTCATTGAGCTGGATAGAATGGCTCGTGTTTTAGCGCAGGAAGTGATTAGAAAGGTATCTGTATGATGGGAATATTGTGGAACCTAGGGGCTTTTTTTTACTCGCTCTGGGGATATTAATTGCCGTTCATGAGTTTGGTCACTTCTGGGTAGCCCGTCGTTGCGGTGTGTTTGTTGAACGTTTTTTCGATTGGTTTCGGCAAGGCGCTATGGCGCAAGGTGGGCAAGGACGGTACCGAATATACGCTGGCAATGATCCCACTGGGCGGTTATGTCAAAATGCTCGACGAGCGTGTTGATGATGTCCCTGAAGAGAAAAAGGATCAGGCCTTCAACAACAAGGCGCTATGGCAGCGCAGTGCGATTGTCGCGGCAGGTCCGTTTGCCAACTTCATTTTTGCTATCTTTGCCTATTGGGTTGTCTACTTGATTGGGGTACCGGCTGTGCGCCCGGTTATTGGTGACATTGCTCCGCAATCTATTGCTGCCGAAGCAGGAATTAGCAATGGAATGGAACTAAAATCCATTTCAGGAATCCAAACCGCTGATTGGGAATCCGTTAATATGGCGATGATTTCCCATATCGGTGATAAAGAGATGGTCGTCACTGTTACCGAGCCTGATACTGAGTATGAAGTGCAGCGTATCCTTGATCTAACGAACTGGTCGTTTGACCCGGACGAAGAACGGGTACTGACATCTTTGGGGATTGCACCCTACTCACCGGCTATTACACTTGTTATCTCACAACTTGTTGATGATGGCGCAGCAATAGCGGGCGGTTTGAGGTTAAATGACGAAATTGTAGCAATCAATGCTACTCCGGTAACTGAGTGGCAGCAGGTCGTTGATGCGATACGTTCCCATCCTTCTCAGGCTCTTGGTATGGAAGTGCTGCGTGAGGGGGAGATGGTATCACTTACGCTCACGCCAGAGTCGAAAACACAGCGTGATGGTGAGGTTATCGGCTATGCCGGTTTTGCGCCTAAGGTTGAACCTTGGCCAGAATCGTACCGGATTAATATGCAATATGGCCCCGTTGAAGCTGTTGGCAAGGCTGCAGAAAAAAAACGTGGCAGCTGGTTACTCTAACGTTTGATATGGTAACTAAGTTGGTAACGGGTGATGTTGCAATTAAAAACCTAAGTGGCCCGATCTCCATTGCCAAAGGCGCAGGAATGACTGCCGATTATGGGGTAGTGTATTTCCTCGGCTTTTTGGCCTTGATCAGTGTGAACTTAGGTATTGTTAATTTGTTGCCGCTGCCAGTATTAGATGGTGGACATTTGATGTTCTTCGCCATTGAAGCGGTAACTCGTCGTCCTGTTTCTGAACGTGTTCAGGATATAGGCTACAGAGTGGGATCAGCCATTTTGGTTGCGTTAATGGCCGTAGCGCTATTCAATGATTTTACCCGCCTTTAATAAGTGCGTTTTTAGCAAGGAATAATCAGAACACTAATGGCGATGAAAAAAAACTGTTGGTCGCATCACTTTTACTCGGTAGTAGTGTTGCGCAGAGCGCGGAACAATTTGTAGTTGATGATATTCGTTTCGAAGGCTTGCAGCGCGTTACGCTGGGTGCGGCATTGTTGAAAATGCCGGTCCGTGTGGGTGACGATGTTGATGAGCGTGATGTCTCGGAAATGATTCAGGCGCTTTTTGCTTCTGGCAATTTTGAAGATATAAAAGTCTACCGTGATGGAGATACGCTGTTAATTAAAGTCCTTGAGCGTCCGACTATTGCCAATATCACCTTCTCTGGCAATAAAGCTATCAAGGAAGAGCAGCTGAAAGAAAACCTTGATGCTTCGCGTATCAGTATTGGTGAAGCGTTAGATCGTACGACCCTGAGCAAGATTGAAAAAGGGCTTGAAGACTTCTACTACAGTGTTGGGAAATACAATGCGACGGTAAAGGCGGTTGTTACTCCGCTGCCGCGTAACCGTGCTGACCTGAAATTTGTCTTTACCGAGGGTGTCTCGGCCAAAATCCAGCAAATCAACTTTATCGGAAATAACGTTTTCTCCGATGAAGAGCTTCAAGATAAATTCAACCTGCAGGCGGAAGTGCTTGGTGGAATTTCCTGGCTGATGAAAAGTATCAGAAGCAGGTACTTGCTGGTGATTTGGAAACGCTGCGCTCCAAATATTTGAATAGCGGTTACCTCAAGTACAAGCTTGATGCGACCCAGGTGGCTATTTCGCCTGATAAAAAAAAGGCGTGTATATCACACTGAAAGTCGATGAAGGTGAGCAGTACAGCGTGAAGGACGTGAAGTTCCGCGGTGAGCTGGTCGGCAAGGTCGATGATCTTGAGAGTTTGGTCGCAATCAGTGCTGGTGAAGTCTACAACGGTGCAAAAGTCACGGCGTTGGAAGAAGCGGTTAAGCGTAAGCTGGGTGAACTCGGTTATGCCTATCCGCAAGTAACCACGATTCCTGATTTTGATGATGAAAACCAGCAGGTGGCATTGACTGTCAATGTGGATCCGGGCAAGCGTATCTATGTGCGAAATATTTCGTTCTCGGGTAATACCTCGACTAAAGACGAAGTGCTTCGCCGTGAGATGCGTCAAATGGAAGGCAGCTGGCTAAACTCGAAGTCAATCGAGCGTGGTAAAGAGCGTCTAAACCGTACTGGTTTCTTTGAAAACGTCGATGTCCAGACAGTACGTGTTCCGGGTACTGATGATCAGGTAGATATTAAGTACAACGTCAAAGAGGCCAATGCCGGCAATATCAATTTCGGTGTGGGTTATGGTACGGAATCAGGTATTAGCTTCCAGGCCGGGATCCAGCAGGATAACTTCCTCGGTACCGGTAATCGCTTTGGTATCAATGCGATGATGAATGACTACCAGAAGAACGTCAGCCTGGAGTACCGCGATCCGTACTTTACCCTCGATGGCATCAGCCTCGGCGGTAAGATCTACTACAACGAGTTCGAGGCTTCGGATGCCAATATCTCTGATTATACCAACCAGAGCTATGGTACCAGCTTGACATGGGGTTTCCCGTTCGATGAACTCAACTTTTTCGAGTTTGGCCTAGGTTATGATCATAATAAGATCTCAAATACCCAGGAATATGTTCAGATAGAGAAGTTCAAGGCGATTCATGGGTTTGACCGCGGCGACAACGTAATTGAACTTGATGACTTCGACTGGTCGGTATCTTGGACCCGTAATAACCTTAACCGTGGTTACTTCCCGACGGCAGGTAACCATCAACGCGCCTCGTTCCGGATGACGATCCCTGGCTCGGATGCCCAGTATTTCAAGGCGCAGTATGACGTCCGTCAGTACTTACCGCTCAATGAAGGGCATGACTTCAGCCTATTGCTACGCGGTAAGCTGGGATACGGTAATGGTTACGGCACAACAGACAATGGCAGTGATCAGTTGTTGCCGTTCTATGAAAACTTCTATGCTGGTGGCTTCTCGACTCTGCGAGGTTTCCGCTCCAATACCGTTGGCCCGAAAGCCGTGTATGTCGGAGGATGTGAAGCTGGCGGGATCAGTGGTGGTGGCAACAACAACTGTGCTACAGGCACTGATGATGCTGCCGGTGGTAATGCTACAGCCTTGGCCAGTGCTGAGCTGATTGTTCCGACGCCGTTTGCTTCGGATGAAGTCCGTAACCAAATTCGAACCAGCATATTTGTTGATGCCGGTACAGTTTGGGATACGGAATATGATGTAGCTAGTGGTGACGGCAGGTACTTGAATGACTATTCCGATCCGTCACTGATCCGTGCGTCATATGGTGCCGCCCTGCAGTGGATGTCACCGATGGGGCCTCTCGTATTCTCGGTTGCTCGTCCGATCAAGAAATACGATGGTGATGATGAAGAGTTCTTTACCTTCACTATTGGACGAACATTCTAAAATTTGAGGAGATACCTTTTGAAACAGTGGATTAAAGCGGCAAGTCTTAGCCTGGTGATTCTTTCTTCATCAATGTATGCGCATGCAGCGGAAGCTGCACAAAAAGTTGGCTATGTCGCAACTGGTCAGGCTATGGCTCAGCTGGCAAAACGGTATAATGTGGCCGAAAAACTGCGTGGTGAATTTAAAGATCGCATTGACGAACTTCGCGGTATTGAAAGTCGCATGAAAACTAAAGTGGACAAGATGAAGCGTGATGGTGAGCTGATGAGCTCTAATGATCGTACCAAGCTACAGCGTGAGATGGCTGCACTAGAGTCAAATTACAAACTGAAAGCCAAAGCTTTGCAGGAAGATCAGCGTCGCCGTGGTGCGGAAGAAGAACAAAAGCTGGTACAAAAAAAATTCGTAAGGCTATCCAGGATGTCGCTAAGCGTGAAGGCTATGACATTATCCTAGATGCGAACGCTGTACTTCATGCTAGCCCGAAAGATGACTTGTCCTCCAAGGTGATCTCTGCAGTTAAATAAACGGTAATTATTCAGCTTTGCTGGTACCTATCGAGGCCGAGTCGAAGGTGTATGATTGAGTTTGCTACAGTCTGCACTTTCATCTTGCTTTATAGGGCGGTAGTGGAAGCTGAACAACTACAAAGAAATAAGGTAAATAATGGCTGGAATTACTCTTGCTGAAATAGCAGCTAAATTGGGTGCAGAGCTACGCGGAGATGGCACTGTAGTTATTGAATCTATTGCTGGTATGGAACAGGCCGGACAAGGACAAATTACTTTTTTTTGTCTAGCAGCAAATACCGCAAGCACCTTGCTCTGTGCAAGGCATCTGCCGTGATGCTGAAAGAAGGCGATCTGTCTTTTTTTTGAAGGCAATGCACTGGTAATGCAAGACCCATATTTGGGTTATGCACTGATTGCTCAGCTATTAGATACCACCCTGTAGCAGCAGCAGATATTGCATCATCGGCATATATTGCCAACGATGCGGTTATCGGTGAGGGTGTTGCTATCGGCCATAATGCTGTCATTGAATCCGGTGCTCAGCTGGGCGATAACGTGCAAATTGGTGCCGGCTGCTTCATTGGCAAAAATGCCGCTATTGGTGCCGATACTAAATTATGGGCCAATGTCACTATCTATCACAATGTCGTGCTGGGCGAGCAATGTTTGGTTCAGTCCAGCACTGTTATTGGTGCTGACGGATTCGGGTATGCGAATAACAAAGGTGAGTGGGTGAAGATCCCGCAACTAGGATCTGTTCGTATCGGTAATCGCGTTGAGATCGGTGCATGTACAACGATTGACCGTGGTGCATTGGGTGACACCATTATCGAAGACAATGTGATCATCGATAACCAAATGCAAATCGCCCATAATGTACAAATCGGATATGGTACAGCGATGGCGGGTGGTACTATTGTTGCCGGTAGTACCAAGATTGGTAAGTACTGTATTATCGGCGGCGCATCAGTGCTCAATGGTCACATTGAGATAGCCGATGGCGTAACGATTACTGGTATGGGAATGGTGATGCGTAGCATCGAAGAGAAAGGTATGTTCTCCTCCGGTATCCCATTACAACCAAACCGCGAGTGGCGCAAAACAGCGGCTCGGGTAATGAAAATAGACGAGATGAACAAGCGTCTTAAAACCGTTGAAAAGAAATTGGAAGAAAACAGCTAATTGCTGCCAATTTCATTGCTGAAACAGGCCTGCACACCGTGTAGGCCGTTTTGCGTTAAAATCATACAGTATTTTTAAATTTTATTTAGACAGGAATTCAGTTTTGACTAGCGAGAACAAAACGCTAAATATCACAGAGATTCAAGAGCTTCTTCCACATCGTTATCCGTTTCTAATGATTGATCGTGTAACTGACTACGAAGAAGGCAAAACGCTTACCGCGATTAAGAATGTATCTGTGAACGAACCTCAATTTACCGGTCATTTTCCAAAAATGCCGATTTTTCCTGGAGTGATGATTCTCGAGGCAATGGCCCAGGCGACAGGCCTGCTGGCATTTAAGACTTTTGGTGCGCCAGCCGAAAACGAACTGTACTATTTTGCTAGTATTGATAATGCAAAATTTCGTAAGCCGGTAGTACCGGGTGATCAGATGGTCATCGAAGTAGAATTTCTGAAAGAGCGTCGTGGTATTGCTATGTTCAATGGTGTAGCAAAAGTTGACGGCGGTGTGGTCTGCTCTGCTGAGCTAAAATGCGCAAGACGAGAGTTCTAATGATTCACGAAACGGCACATATTCACCCTTCAGTGATTATTGAGGAAGGGGTAAAGATTGGCGCGAATGTAAAGATTGGCCCATTTAGTTATATCGGTGCAGACGTCGAAATCGGTGAGGGTACCGAAATCATGTCTCATGTAGTGGTCAAAGGCCCGACAACAATTGGCCGCGATAACCGAATTTTTCAGTTCGCGTCCATTGGTGAAGAGTGCCAGGACCTGAAATATGCAGGTGAACCGACCCGTTTGGAAATCGGTGACCGCAACACAATCCGTGAAAGCGTACAGATGCACCGTGGTACCGTTCAAGATAACGGCATCACCAAAGTGGGCAGTGATAACCTGTTTATGGTCAATGTGCATGTTGCCCATGACTGTGTGATTGGTGATCGCTGTATCTTTGCCAATAATGCAACACTGGCAGGCCACGTTACTATCGGTGATCACGCTATCATTGGTGGTATCACGGCTATTCACCAGTTTTGCACAATCGGTGCACACTGTATGCTGGGCGGCGGTTCTATTGTGGTTCAGGATGTCCCTCCATACGTGATGCGCAGGGTAACCACTGTGCACCGTTTGGTATTAACGTCGAAGGCTGAAACGCCGCGGTTTCGAGAAACCCGAAATCCGTGCTATTCGTGCTGTGTACAAAGAGTTGTACCGCTCAGGCAAAACACTGGCTGAAGCGAAGCCGGTAATTGAAGAGATGGCCAAAGAGCATAAAGCTGTTGGGCTGTTTACTGAGTTCTTCGAAAACTCAACACGCGGTATCATTCGCTAATTATGACGAAGCCACTTCGAATAGGAATTGTCGCCGGGGAAATCTCCGGCGATATTTTAGGTGCCGGCTTTATTAAAGCCATCAGACAGCAATACCCGGATGCCGAGTTTGTCGGTATCGCCGGTCCGCGCATGCAGGCTGAAGGGGGCGAAACGCTGTTTGATATGGAAGAGCTGGCAGTGATGGGAATTGTTGAGGTACTTGGCCGCTTACCACGCCTACTTAAGGTCAAAGCTGAGCTGGTTAAGTATTTTACCGACAATCCGCCGGATGTTTTTGTCGGCATCGATGCGCCGGATTTTAATCTGCGCCTTGAGCTGGATCTTAAGCAACGCGGCATCAAGACTGTTCACTATGTCAGCCCGTCGGTGTGGGCGTGGCGTCAGAAACGTATTTTCAAAATTGAAGCAGCTACCAACTTGGTGTTGGCCTTCCTGCCGTTTGAAAAAGCGTTTTATGACAAGTTCAGCGTGCCTTGCGAGTTTGTCGGCCATACCATGGCGGATGCAATCCCGTTGCAAACCGATCAGCAGGCTGCCAGGGAGTTGCTTAATCTCGATAGCAGCAAACGTTGGCTGGCCGTATTACCCGGTAGCCGGGGCAGCGAGATGGGGATGCTGGCAGCACCTTTCATCGAGACCTGTAAGTTGTTGCGGCAAAAATACCCGGAGCTTGGCTTTGTCGTCGCGCTGGTGAACCAGAAGCGGCGTGAGCAGTTCGAGCAAGCGTGGCGGGAAACTGCACCAGAGCTCGATTTTGTGCTGGTTGACGATACTGCCCGTAATGTTATGACCGCTGCTGATGCGGTACTGCTGGCATCCGGAACGGTTGCACTTGAGTGTATGTTGGTCAAGCGTCCGATGGTTGTCGGTTATAAGGTCAAGCCACTGACGGCATGGCTGGCAAAACGAATGCTCAAAACCAAATATGTATCGCTGGCTAATATCCTGGCGGATCGTGAGCTGGTGCCAGAATTGCTCCAGGATGACTGTGTACCTGAAAAATTGTGTGCAGAGGTAGACCGCTTTCTTAGTTCGGATAACAGTGAACTGATGACTGAATTTTCCCGTCTTCACCAGCTCATCAAGTGTGATGCGGATAAACAGGCAGCAGCAGCTGTCCTGAATTTGATAGATAGATAAATGGCAATAATTTTAGAACCTTTTGAGTACCCGCAGGCCAATCTAATCGCCGGCGTTGATGAGGTCGGGCGCGGCCCGCTGGTAGGCGCGGTGGTAACGGCAGCAGTGATCCTTGACCCGAATAAACCGATTGAAGGACTGACCGACTCGAAAAAGCTGAGTGAGAAAAAAAACGTAACCTTCTGTTTGGTGAAATCAAAGAGAAAGCATTGGCGTGGTCTTTGGGCCGCTGCGAACCGGAAGAAATTGACCAGTTGAATATTCTGCAGGCAACGATGGTCGCGATGCAACGCGCTGTCGCCGGGCTGGCAGTTCAGCCTGATTATGTATTGGTTGATGGCAATAAAACCCCCGAGTTACCGATGGCGTCGCAGGCGGTGGTAAAAGGGGATTTGCGGGTAGCGGAAATCAGTGCTGCTTCTATTTTGGCCAAGGTAACCCGGGATCGTGAAATGGAAGAGCTGGATGCCCAGTACCCAGGTTACGGATTTGCCAAGCATAAGGGCTACCCGACCAAAGTACACTTTGAAGCGCTGGAGAAGCTGGGCGCAATTGACCAGCACCGCAAGAGCTTTAAACCGGTAAAACGCATTCTGGGTATCGACTGAACCTTGCAGAATGCACTTATGTTGCTGCTTAATGGCCATTAGTTTGGGCGTTAAGCCACATTCGGTGATGATTGCAGCCCTTTAGGCTATAATTGTCCCTTCGTATCAAGAACACATCAAATCTGGTTAGTCATGGCTGAACCTCGCTTTATTCATCTTCGTGTCCACAGTGATTTCTCTATGGTGGACGGTCTGTCCAAAGTCCCGCCGCTGGTAAAAAAAAGCGGCGGCAATGGGTATGCCTGCAATGGCATTGACCGACTTTACCAACCTCTGTGGTTTGGTGAAGTTCTATTTTGCCGCTCACGGTGCCGGAATGAAGCCGATCATCGGGGCAGACTTCAAGGTCCAGTCGGAAGAAATGGGCGAGGAGCTGACCGATCTGACGGTACTGGCCGCGGATAATGATGGCTACCAGAACCTGACCATGTTGATATCCAAAGCTTACCAGCGAGGTCATGTTCAACACTTGCCTGTAATGGATAAAGAGTGGTTGGTCGAGCATAAGAAAGGCTTGATCTTACTCTCTGGTGGTAAAAGTGGTGATGTGGGCAAGGCACTGCTCAAAGGCAACCAACAGTTGGTTGAGCGCTGTGTCGAGTTTTATCATACTCACTTTCCTGCTAGCTATTACCTTGAATTGGTCCGTACCGGGCGCGCAGACGAAGATGCCTACCTCCACTTTGCGGTTGAATTGGCCGAACAGGCAGAGTTGCCGGTGGTCGCAACCAATGATGTGAGGCTGATTTCTGCTGATCAGTTCGATGCTCATGAGATCCGAGTTGCGATCCATGACGGTTATACCATGGTGGATCCAAATCGCCCTAAGCTGTACAGCGATCAGCAATACTTGCGAACAGAAGAGGAAATGTGCGAGCTGTTCTCGGACATTCCTGAAGCACTGGAAAATAGTGTCGAAATAGCTAAACGTTGTAATGTTACCGTACGTCTGGGCGAATATTTCTTGCCGAACTTCCCGACGGGGGAAATGACCATCGAAGACTTCCTGGTTAAGGAGTCTGAAAAGGGCTTAGAGCGTCGATTGGCTTTTCTATTCCCAGATGAAGAAGAGCGTGCCAAGCGTCGTCCTGAATACGATGAGCGCTTAGACATTGAACTTAAAGTTATCAACCAGATGGGATTCCCAGGCTACTTCCTTATCGTTATGGAGTTCATCCAGTGGTCGAAGGACAATGACGTGCCAGTCGGCCCCGGCCGAGGCTCTGGTGCAGGCTCCCTAGTGGCCTACGCCCTCGACATTACCGATTTGGATCCGCTGGAGTTTGATCTGCTGTTCGAACGATTCCTAAACCCCGAACGTGTTTCCATGCCCGATTTCGATATCGACTTCTGTATGGATAAGCGAGATTTGGTTATCGATCACGTGGCGGAAATGTACGGTCGCGATGCGGTATCCCAGATCATCACCTTTGGTACGATGGCGGCGAAAGCGGTTATCCGTGACGTTGGTCGGGTATTGGGGCATCCGTATGGCTTCGTTGACCGGATTTCCAAACTGGTACCTGCTGAGCCGGGGATGACACTGGCCAAAGCCTTTGATGCCGAACCGCAGCTTGGCCAAGTTTACGAGGCGGATGAGGAAGTTAAAGCGCTTATCGATATGTGTCGCATTCTTGAAGGTGTGACGCGAAATGCCGGTAAGCACGCTGGTGGTGTGGTTATCTCGCCAACGACTATTACTGACTTCGCCCCGTTGTATTGCGATGCGGAGGGTGGCAACCCGGTTACCCAGTTCGACAAGAATGACGTTGAAACCGCCGGCTTGGTAAAGTTTGACTTCTTGGGCCTGCGAACCCTGACCATTATCGACTGGGCGCTGGGGATGGTGAACCCTCGTCGTGAAGCAAGAGGTGAAGAGCCCGTTAATATCGCGGCTATTCCGATGGATGATGCCAAGTCGTTTGCGATGTTGCAGCGTTCAGAATCAACCGCGGTATTCCAGCTTGAATCCCGCGGGATGAAAGATCTGATCAAGCGCCTGCAGCCAGATAGCTTCGAAGATATGATCGCACTGGTAGCCTTGTTCCGCCCTGGTCCGCTTCAGTCGGGCATGGTAGATAACTTTATCGACCGTAAGCATGGCCGTGAAGCGGTATCGTATCCGGATGAGAAGTGGCAGCACGAGTCGCTGAAAGAGATCCTTGAGCCAACCTACGGCATTATCCTGTATCAGGAACAGGTCATGCAGATCGCACAGGTTCTATCTGGCTATACCTTGGGTGGGGCGGATATGCTTCGTCGTGCGATGGGTAAGAAAAAGCCGGAAGAGATGGCCAAGCAGCGTGCCACCTTTGAAGAAGGGGCTGTGAAGAACGGCGTTGATGGCGAGCTGGCGATGAAAATCTTCGATCTGGTGGAAAAATTTGCCGGATATGGTTTCAATAAATCCCACTCCGCAGCTTACGCTCTGGTGTCGTATCAGACACTGTGGCTAAAAGCGCACTATCCAGCCGAGTTCATGGCAGCGGTAATGACCGCTGATATGGATAATACCGATAAAATCGTTGGCCTGGTGGATGAATGTCACCGGATGAAAATAATGCTGTTGCCGCCTGACGTGAACAAGGGGCTCTATCGCTTTAATGTCGATGAAAATGGCGCGATCGTCTATGGTATTGGGGCGGTAAAAGGGGTGGGTGAAGGCCCGATTGAGAATATTATCGAAGCTCGGGAAAAAGACGGCCACTTTAAGGACTTGTTTGATTTCTGTGCCCGTATCGATACCAAAAAAAAGTGAATAAGCGGGTACTGGAGAAGCTGATTAAATCTGGTGCGATGGACCGACTAGGGCCAAACCGTGCAGCAATGATGGCGACACTGGATGACGCAATTAAAGCAGCTAGCCAGCACCACCAGGCTGAAGCTTTCGGTCAGGCCGACATGTTCGGGGTATTGACGGCGGCACCGGAAGAAGTTGAGCATGCGTATGCCAATATTCCAGAGTGGCCGGAAAAAAAATATGGCTGGAAGGGGAGCGAGATACCTTAGGCTTGTACCTGACGGGGCACCCGATCAATACTTATGTGCCTGAGTTGAAACATTATACGACTTGGCGCCTGAAGGATGCCCACCCGACTGGGCGTGACAAAGTGGTGACTGTGGCAGGTCTGGTAATAGCCGCTAGAGTAATGACAACGAAGCGAGGGACCCGCATCGGCCTGATGACACTGGACGACCGCAGCGGTCGGATGGAAGTGATGTTGTTCTCAGAGCCGCTTGAAAAGTATATCGATCTGCTTGAAAAA
>LLEN01000106.1_pt1 | contig 17892 bp, 14 predicted proteins | sample 595881 | NCBI WGS metagenome assembly LLEN01 (sample SAMN02919314, study PRJNA255460) | bioreactor metagenome | biome: chemostat; feature: culture 2012_10.3; material: sediment; isolation source: day86 10degC chemostat 2012 inoculated with Wadden Sea sediment taken from... | place: Germany: Bremen ...
ACTAACTCATTGCTTAATATACCTTATTTGCATAATGAGAGTTTACGCACTGATTTTTCTATGGCTCTGGTGAATCATAAGAACATCTGCAGCATTACGCAGCTTTTTAATAGATGAGTAGTATGATTCAACAAGAACAACAATTTAATGAAATGTTACTGGACAAGTTGGTAGCGCATTTTGGGGTTACGCGTTTTAGTAAGGATGGAGGATACATACTGCAGGATGGCAGTTTACTCAACTTGCAACGTTCCGATATGGATAATCGTCAATATCACCGAGCAGTTGCAGCATTGTTGCCGAAAGAAATGCACGGTATCTGCGATGAGATCACGATTGTGAATCTTATGACGGCAACAGGGATTATTCGCTATGAGGCAAGAGGTCGGGTGCATGTGGCTGTAAAACCGACACAGTTACAGCGGCGTAAATTATTTGAGATCATGAAATACAGCGAGCATAGTTACCGTATTTTAGTTTCGGACTCAAATGGTGCAACGATCGGTGATCAGTCTTTTAAATCGCCTCAAGCCCACGAGCTGCTCCAATTTTTTTTAACCGTTGCTTTAGTGATGGGAAAAAGAAATATCGTGATGACGAGTTTTATGTTAGAGAAGAGCAGGGTGATATCATATTTATCTTCCGTCCGGAACAGCGTCAGATCGGGCGTTATCAATCAAGCTCTAGGAATTTTACAATAATGCCAACGTTCGAAGGTTCTCTGAATATTTTTAAAGACAAAACTGAAAAGCTACTGCAAGAAGAAAGTAACGTGGTTTGATATCGAATATTTGAATAATAGAGGCAATGCTTCTTATAATTGAATTGTTATTTATATTGTTGGATTAAAATAGGGAGGCTACTTATAGCCTCCCTGTTAGTTTACAGCACTGTTATTCAACACAACTAGAACTCAATACAACGATATTACATTATCTCTGTATTAAAATTATAGGTTTGCACCTTTTACAACGATTGAATGAGTTGACGATGAGGTTTTCCCTTTGTCGTCAGTGACGGTTAATTTGAACTTGAGTGTTGTATTTTTATCAGGAGTTAATGCATAAGCATAGCTGTTCGACGGATAGGCAATTTCGACGACAGGTCCTGAAATTTGGCTCCATTGGTATTTGGCAATAGAACCATCAGGATCTGATGATTTTGTACCGTCGAGGGCAGCCCATTGAGAGAAAGATGCAATCTGCTCTTTGGCTACGTTTGCGATAGGTGCTTTGTTTTTATCCTCGTCTCCGGCTTTTACAATGACTGTCTGAATCGCTGAATCACTGTGGCCAGCTTCATCGGTAATTGTTAGCTTAAATTTGAGAGTAGTACTGTAATTAGGCGTGATTGCATAGGCGTAGTTATTATCTGCATAATCGACACGTACCTGTGGACCTTGGATCTGTGTCCATTGATAGTGAACATTAGATCCTTCCGCGACAATCGACTTGGTACCATCTAGCATAACCCATTGACGAGCTGGTGCTGTTTGAGTATCACTAACCTTAGCAACAATGCTATTACCACCAACAGATATTTTCCCTTCATAAGCCGGGGCGTTATGCTCTGTCACTGTAAGAGCCATGGGTTCGTTGGATGTCAGTTCAAAGTGCGCAATACCATTTTCATCGGTTGTCATTACATGGGATTCGCCTGACGTTGATACTAGTGCTACCCGTGCATCTTTGAGAAGGTTATCTCCGCTTTGAACAACCACATCAAATGAAGCAGTGCTCCCACTTGAAATGCTATCAGGATACGTAACGGTTAATGCTTGAGGGCGTTGGTACGTAATTCTAGCTCAGGATCCCCAAACCAACTAAAGAAGCGAGCTGTTGAAAGTGCTGTACCACTGGTTCCGTAATGGTTAAACAGACGGTGTTTTGCACGGTTCATGGCCATAGCTGGGCGCCAAGATACCGGATAAATATTACTAGACCAGTTGCCGTCGTAATCATCCCAGAAACTATCCATAATTGCAGCGTGCATCAAGTCGTTGTAACCTGAGTAGCTTACCCGTGCAGCACCTGTAAAGCCAATTGCACCGCCATTAGGGTTGCGCATCCAGGACTCTGCAAATGAATCTTTCCCGTCAAACCAGCCTGTTGCACAGTTCAGACTAAATACAACCGGTGACATGTTACCATTGGCCAGTGCACTGACTTCCGTGGCAGTGTAGTGCGGATCTGCCCAACCTGAGCCGTTACCATATCCATGATCTCGGTGCAGAACTAGGCCAACACCTTGGTTTATGGTATCGGATATTTGAACATGGTTACCATTGCCTTGGTCTTTCCAAGCCTGTGGAACTGGACTTGGTGGCGTAACTCTGGCGCTACCGTAATCCCAGCCACCGTATTTCAACTCTTTTGATAAATCTGCATCCCATTGTAAGGCTGTATGGATTTGATAGCCTTTATTAAACAGGTCGCCAGGCCCACCAAAGAAGTTATAGTCAGGGCCTAGGAAGTCAGCTACTCGGTGTAGATCTTCCATGAACATTCTATCGGCGATTCTGTTGCCATCGTTATCTTGATACTGTCCGGCAAGCAGAATGTTATTGTAGCGATCAGAATCGACTGGTGTTTTTTTTCGTAACTTAAAGTACGAGCAACCATACTGGTTATCTGGGCTTCGGTATCGCCAGGGAATCGACCTAAAACCAAATCTGGATAAGTGTCTTCGCCGTCTACTAAGGTATATTCGAAGTCAGTATGCCATTTGTGGTTTTTGCCGTGATAGTTGTGACCAACAATTTCCCAGCCAGGAATATCTTCGTGATCGCCAACAAACAATACGTAGGAAGTCATTGTTCCTTTGTTGTATGAATTGGTGATGTAGTTCTTTATTTTTTTTCCTGCGTATTACCGGTTTCTGTGATAGTAGCAATGTGGACGTTGTAGCCTTTTTGGCGCTTCCATGCAGCTAGAGGTTCTATCGTGTCTTTGAATCGGTCTGCGGTAATTATTAAATAATCAGCCTTTTGTGCTGGTGTCAGTGTGGCATCAGCGTCGGTTGAGCTCAAAGCCGGATCCGTTGCTTGGTTTGCTTTGGTACGAATATCGATAACCGAATCTGCTGGCGCATCAAACCCTAGATTATCATTACGCTTAGTTCGAGACTCGTTGCTTTCAGGAAGAGTGTAGTTGACATGAAAGCGTACCTTTTTCGCGAAACGGACGGTCTTTTCAACTGGACTAAACTCTATTGGTCGATATGAAATAACCGCGTAGCTTTTGCCACGTACACGGACAGTTTCGACTACAGCCACGGGCTGTGTTTTACTATCAGTAATTAGTCCATAGGCGGCTTCGTCTTTTACGAAAGGCATATTTTGGTCAGGACGAGTACCATCCATTTCGACAACATCAGGGAAAGGCAATTGTACTGGGTCGACAACGGTATTTGTAAACGTTTCAGACCATTCTACATGGTCTACAACGATATTAAGCTGGGCGCCATCCGGAATACGGATTAACTGTCGATAACCTGTTAAGTTTGGTTGTCCTGGTTCGGCAGGACTGCCACCATCAGGTAATATGATGCGGTCATATATATTGCCATCAGCCATCTTCACTTTAGCCATTGTAAGTGAAGTTAGCTTGGCCTCAAATATTGCTCTCTTGCTATCAAGTGTCATCAGCGAGAAGTTTTGATTTGTTTGTGCTGACTCTGCAGTAGGAGCAACATCGACCTGTTGTTCAAAGTTGATAACTCGTTTATTAAAAATAGATGCATCAACGTGCTCAACGGCAAAAGTGGAATGTGAAAATAGAGCGAGGGTTATGAGAAGCCTCGTTTTATTTAGTTTCATTTTTTTTCTCCTGTACGTGTTGTGTTTTGGAAAGGGGAAAGTACTGCAAAAATATGCAGTTTGATAAAAATTAATAAATGTGAAAACGATTATTGATTATTCTGCATGCATTAACTGTTTATGCTTACACAGAAAAATAATCTCAAGACAATGATGAGTTTTTCTTGTTTTTTTTATGCACGTCTATATCTCCATTTCTATGGATGTGATTTAGTGACATTTATGCATATACTTTATAAGTAATGCTTTAGTGCTGTGCTGAGTGTTTCTTTATTCACTGCTGATTGTTTTGTTATTTATTGATTCTTTTTTTTAAATAACCAATTTAGTTAAAGTAATTATGTTTAGCGATTGATGTATATATATCATGGATTTAAAAATACGCCGCAAAAAAAATGGAGGTGCTTGATTGTTTTGTAATACAAATTTGACATTCCTCGCAGAAATATTTATCAAGTATTTTATCAGTTGTTCATATGTGACACTTATATTCGTCGAATTGTCTATTTGCCAGTATTGCTTGCTGCATCTAATTGCTATGAGGAAAGATAAAGTATGAGGCTTTCAATCAAAAAGTTGTACTTATCACGAATAAATACGCTAAGTTATTATGACTAAAATGATAAATATGGTGGGAAAGAGTTTGTTGAAGTCTTGGGTGGGATTGCCTTTTGTATTCCGGTTATCGCTTTTGCAGGCAGCGAAGATGTGCAGGATGCTCTCAAAGAAAGTAAACCTAATGGATTTATCTCTGTTGACGATCTGAGAATGAAACGGGATGGAGAGCAAACCTGGGGCTTGGCAGCAGTTGTACGAAACGCTTCAATACCGTATGCAACTGAAGATGTGGTTGAGGACTCAACGGTGTCAACATTCGTGCCGATGATGTTTTATCAAGGCGATCGATTCTTTCTTAATGGTATTGAAGGTGGAGTGAATCTGTACCGTATGGATGAATGGGAGTTAAATGGGTTGGTCCGAATGCATTTCATTGATATTCCTTCTTCGTTCCAGAACCAAATTGGCGGCGATACTGGTGATATCGGCTTTCAGTTCAAGTATCAGCTGGATGAGAATGTATATAGTGAACTTGAAGTGCTATCGGATCCTGATGGCAGAATGAGCTCGCTGGTGTCCGTTGGTGGTGTATATAAATACGATAATTGGAGCTTTAGACCGGAAGCATCACTACTTTGGAAGGAATCTGACTATAACAGTTATTACTATGGCCTGACTCTTGAGTCGATCAATGCTGGTGTGGACCTCAAACTTGGTGCGTCAGCAAGTTACCATGTCACGTCAAACCTCTATCTCCTTGGTGGTGCGCATGCAACATACTTTGATAGTAATATTCGTGATTCTGAAATCGTTAACTCCGATTGGCAGGGGGAGGTATTTCTAGGATTTGGATTCTTCAATGATGCTAAGAAGTCCCGCAAATCATCATTGCGTAACAGCCCTTATTTACGAGTTGCCCACGGTTGGGCTACCCCTTCAAATATTGGCGATATCTTCTCTTTCAATAGGGTAAAGGATGAGTTCAACAACCAGCTGACATCACTGTTCTATGGACACCCGCTGACCGATGAGCTATTCGGGATTCCGCTCGATATTTACCTGACGCCGGGTTTTGTTTGGCACTGGAGTTCTGATGTTCAGAGTACAACGCAAGAGTATGTTGTGGCAGTGAAGGGTTATTATACACTCGAGTGGCCTGTAAAGTGGCGCTTTGGTGTGGCAGAAGGCTTGTCTTACATAGACAATATTTCTTATATCGAGCAAAGTGAGATGGATCGAAAGGGGTATGAACCAAGCAATTTGCTGAACTACTTAGACTTTTCATTTGATGTCAATCTAGGTGATTTATTCAACCATAAGCCTTTGGATGGAGTGTGGTTAGGTTACAGCCTGCATCATCGGTCTGCAATTTTTGAGAGTGCCTCACAGTTTGGTCGTATTAAAGGAGGCAGCAATTACAATACCGTTTACCTTCAGTTCGATTTTTAGAAAAAAAACTTACCTGTTGGCGGTAACAGGTAAGGCCAGAAGCTAAATAGCAAAATGAAAAAGCAAGGTGCAGTGAATGCGGATGGTAAATATAGATTAAGCTGCTATTTTTTTTCAAGCTCAGATTTTGCGTCGGCAATGCCTTTAGCTGCAAATTCGTCACCCATTGCAAGCGCTTCGCTATATACAAACTCAACGTCTGTTAAGCCGACAAAGCCAAGAATAGTTTTTAGGTACGGCACCATAAGGTCGGTTGCGCCATCCTTGTGGATACCTCCTCGAGTTGTCACTACAACGACTTTCTTGCCTGTTAATAATCCCACAGGACCGGTTTCAGTATAAGAAAATGTCACACCAGCACGGGCTATTAAATCAAACCAGTTCTTAAGTTGAGTCGGGATCGTGAAGTTATACATTGGTGCGGCGATGACTAGCGTATCACTTGCCTTTACTTCTTCAATCAATTGATCTGATAGTGCAAGTGTTTCTACCTGACGGGCAGTTAAGTTATCGCCACCGCGAAGACCGCCAGCAATTTCACCATCGAGTACCGGCAGGGGATTTGCCGCTAAATCGCGTTCAATAACCGAGCTAGTTTGAGCTTCCCATGACGCGACTAAGTGATCAATTAAACCGTTTGACTGAGAATAATCGCCGAGAATGCTTGATTTCAAAACAAGTACGTTTGACATGGTAATTTCCTTTGCGCGTTGATTTGGCTTGGGAATAAATATATTGAACTTGGGAGAACGAAGATAGCGGAAAAACTCGTGCATGTTGTTCGAAAAAGCTGAACGGTTAGCGTTAAATTGCTTTTACATTTTATTATCAATGTATTAGGTGGGTGGCGCCAACCTTGATTTGTATACTACAGAGCGGTATTCAGTCATTAGTTCAGGGTATGTTTGAAAATATTGGTCAACACCGTTAACTGTTTAGCTTCTGTAAAACACAGACAAAAAAAATAGCCCGAAACGACTCCTGTCTCGGCTTAGGGGAATGGCTCGTGAGAGCCTTGCGCTAACTGGTTAGTAAATGGAGATCAATTACACTATCAATGGTAGTTCAAGCAGTACAATTTGCCAGTTTAAGCACTGAGAATGTGATTCGCTCTGACTCTGCTTCTATATCTCATTGATGCCATTTATTTTATGCTGAATGTTCTGTTTTACTGCTTGTAGCATTTACCCAATTAGATATCGAATAAATTGTTATCCCGAACTAACTCACGAGGCAGACCGTTCTTGATACGATTTCCAACCCATTTACCAATACCAATTGGGTAGTCACGGTAAGTGACAATAACTTCACCTTTACCTGACAGGTCTTCGGGGCGTATATCTCGTCCCATGAACCATTCTTTAGCCTGTTCAGAGCTTAGAGCAATGGCGACTTTCTCACTTCCTGTGGCTAGAGCCATAATGGCTTCGTGCTGCCAGCGGTATCCTTTCTTATGTTGTTCGGCCAGCTTGATACCAATGCGTTGGAACCGAATTTCGCCAATCAGATCGCGAAGCTTAGAAGGGAATAACCACACTTCCTTATCTCGGATCCATACTTCACTGTCATCAGGCAGGGTAATATCAAGGTCGGTAGTAATGCTCTCCGCGATAGTCTGTTGATCTTTGTCTTTTGCTAGGCTGAAAGGGAATTTGCCCATACGCTTTTTTTTACGATGGGTGACTCAACAGACTGAAGCTTGCGGATACGGGCAACGAAGAAGCCTTCGCTGTCGAAGACCTGCGGATAAACATGCAGGAAACCATCTTCAGTGAGGGCTTTTTCTGCACCACTAAACAGAGTATTCAATGGCTCAAACTCAACTGCATCCCCGAAGGTTTCTTTTAGGAAATGGCAGACATGCTGGTTTTCGCTCAAATTCAAGGTGCAGGTCGAGTACACCATAACACCGCCAGGTTTTAGTGCCTGGAAGGCGCTAATAATAAGGTTTCGCTGAACGGCGGCAATTTCTTCAACTGACTCTAGGCTCCAGTTTTCCATTGCATCATCATCTTTACGAATTGCACCTTCACCTGAACACGGTGCATCAAGCAAAATTGAATCGAATGATTCTGGTGCCCAGCCGCCAAAGACACATCCGTCAAAATGAGTCAGAGAAGCGTTGTAAACACCGCAACGCTGAAGGTTAGAGTGAAGTACTTTGATTCGGCTTGCGGCTAGTTCGTTGGCAACCAGAGCGCCTTTGTTTTTCATTGCACAGGCAATTTGAGTTGTTTTCGAACCTGGCGCAGAGGCCATGTCCAATACACAATCTAGCGCATTGTTGTCTTTCAACAGGGCCGTAACCGGCATCATTGAGCTGGCTTCCTGAATATAGAATAAACCGGCCATATGTTCGGCAGTATTACCCAGCGAAACAGTCTCTTCATCTTCACGCTCAATCCAAAAACCTGTCTCGCACCATGGAACAGGAGTCAGTGTCCAGTCTTTGTCGGCGACACGGGCCAGAAAATCTTCCACACTGATTTTCAGTGTATTAACCCGGATACTGCGGCGTAATGGTGTCTTACAGCTGGCAATAAACTCATCCAGATTGAGATGCTCTGGCATGATCTGGCGGATTTGTTCGATGAAGGCTTCTGGGATGTGAATATTAGGATGCAAGGGGACTATCTCGTTTAACTAGCAATGGGGCGAGATTCTATAACAAACGGTGTGAATAATCGATGTCTGCTTAGCTCAGGGCAAGGCTTGACTTATATTGGAGGCGTGGCGTAGAAGAAAAAGGAGCGCTAGGCGCTCCTTTGATAACAACAACTTGTTGGTTTGATAAGAGTTTATTGCTAATGGCGAGGTATCGCTGTTCGCCAGGTTTTCCATTCTGGTTTGGCTTGTTTATTCAACAGGTAGTGGGTTTCCTGTTTGGCCTTCGACGATAATGGTTGTTTCTCTGGGGTCGCAAATGCAATTCCACCACGTATCAAGCTGTCGACGGTTCCTGTTTGAACAGAAGCACCTGTCAGCCCGATAGTGACATCGAGACCAGATACATTCCAGAAAACCGTGTCGGTACGCACCAAGTGGCTATATTCTTGCTCAACCTGCGCTTCGAGAATAACACGATCAGCAAGCTCACCCAGTGAGACTTTCACAACTTGGCCGACTTGAATGTCCCGGTAAAGCAGAGGAGTCCCTTCGTTAATAGATCCACGGTCTTCACTCTCCAGGATAACAGTCAAACCAGATTTGGCGATCTCTGCCGTCCCAAGGTCAAATGTTTGGGAGTAATGACCGTCACCCGGTGCAACGGCGATGTAGCTGCTCAATAATGTATCTAGGTTCTTGGCACCGGTGAGGCTGATCTTTGGAGTGACAACCCAGAAATAACTGTTGGACTTTGCCAGCAGCTCTGCATATCTAGGAAACAGGCGGGCGGTGATTTTCACATTACCAGCCGTAAAGTCGGGGGTTGTATCTATAATCTTACCGACATTGACGCCTTGGTAACGGATATCCGAATTGATAGAAATGGCCTTGGCATTGTCTGCCGTCAGTGTGATGAGCAGGCCAAAGTCTTTGGCGTCTTTTAGGCTAGGGTAGAGCTTAAAGCGTTTACCGGCTTTGTTCGATACACCTGCGAGCTCATCGAAAGCAATTCCGCCTTTGATCAGTGAGCTGATTGGGTCTGCCTTGATGCTGACACCGTCTAAACCTGCTTCAACCTCAACACCGGAACGGTTCCAGAACACTGTGTCTGGTTTGATCAAATGCCGATATTTATTCTCAATGGCTATAGATATTGTGACACCGTCACGGGTAAGGGCGTAACTTTTTACCTCACCGACTTGTAGGTTTCGATAAAGGATAGGGCTTCCTTCAGAGACAGGAGGAAGCTCATCAGCAAACAACGTCATTTTTGCGACGCCGTTTAGGCTATCGGCCGCCAACTTGGCAAGCTGCTTATTTTTATAAAGCGGATAGCTTTTTTTTGAATCTTTGAATTACCTGTACTGGTGAAGCTAATATTTTGGCTGATGAGTTGGTCTGCTGGTGGTACGTTTACGTCAAGGCCTTTAGAGCTGATATTGGCCTGAATGCCGCCATCAAGGTAGAATCTGCTGGCCGAGCGAACCAGAGATGTGTGCCCAGGCATGACAATGACATCAAAGCGGACACGTTTACCATCAAGTAAGACTTTTTTTTAACCCGCCCAACTTCAATGCCACGATGCTTCAGCTTAGTACCACGTTCGATACCATGGCTGCTATCGGCATACAGTGAGAAGTTTGCGACACCTGGCTGCTGTTCTTGCAATTCGTCTTGGGTAATCGCCTTGAATTGACGAGCCTTGTCGCCTTCACCTGGGATCAGGGTTAGATAATTCCCTCGGATCAGATTACCAATATTTTTCACGCCAGTAAGCGAGACCTCGGCTTCTTCTAGTAGCATACGAGAACCGGTTGTTAGCAAATCACTCATACTTGGCTCTATCGCTGCATGGGCTACGATCTTTTGTCTTTCTTCGTCTAGACGAAGAGTAGAAATTTGACCAATTTCTAGCCCGCGATAGATGATAGGGGCACCACTAGTACTGACATTATTACCATCAGGAAGATCGATAGTAATTGCGATACCTCTACCGGCGGTATTCAAGTTGGGATAGAGACGGAAGAGGTGGTTGGGTTCGATTGTTTTGCCTTCATCGGGGGAGTCAAAGGCTATTGCACCACCAATCATTGCAGACAGACTCTCAAACTGCACATCGACACCGTTGAATCCAATATTGCACTCATGCCGCTCACGTTCCAGAAACGGCTTTTATTGGTTACCAGCTCGGCAAACTGTGGCTTGATCAGAATATCAATCAGCACCCGTTTTCGATTATTGCTCAGGGTGTAGCTATAGACTTCACCCACAGGAATTTTCTTATACAGTACCTGAGACCCGATACTGACAGAGCCTAAGTTTGGAGACCGCAGCTGTATTTTTAAGCCTTGCCCCAACGGTGTATCTGATGGCTGGGTGTCGAGAGCCGAAAATTCATAGGCTGCTTTGCCTTCACCGGGTTGCAGCGCGATATAGTTACCCGATACCAGAGCATCGAGGCCGGAGATACCGGTAATTGATGCCTTAGGTTTTACGAGCCAGAAACGCGTACCTTCTTTGAGGATCCGAACGGCTTCAGGGTAAATATCGGCTTCAGCATAAATGCTTTGGAGATCGTCAGACAGGTTCACATCGCGGACAATACCAACTTCAAGGCCCTGATAACGGATAGTGGTTCGTCCTGCTGTTAAGCCTGCTGCATCACTGAAGTGGATCTTTATTCTTTGTCCTGCTTCATTGACGGCTTTAAATACGAGCCAGCCAGCAAGAACAAGCGCAAGTATCGGGAGGATCCATAATGGAGATATTCCGCGGTCGCGCTTTATGTTTACCGGTTCTGGTTGTTGGTTATTTGGTCCGTTGTTCATAGTTGTCCCATATCAGACGAGAATCTAAACTTTCTGCTGCAAGCATCGTGAGAACCACCACAACCCCGAAGGCAATTGCCCCCGGACCGGGTGTAAAATCAAGGATTTGGTCGCGGTCGATTAAGGCTACCATAAGGGAGATAACAAAAAGATCCATCACCGACCACTTTCCAATCCACTGTATGACACGATAGAGCTTCATACGGTGGAGGTGATTAATTTTTCGTTTAAACTGAATGGCCAGAAGTAGGTAGGCCAAGCCAAGGATTTTGGCGACAGGAACCACGATACTGGCGACAAAGATGATAATGGCAATGCCTGTCATATCTGTTTTTATCAGGGAGGCTACACCAGAAAAAAAATTGTGTCTTCAACCGTTTGCCGTTATTTAGAAAAATAGAGATCGGGAAGAGATTTGCAGGGAAAATGAAAACCGCCGCAGCAATAAGGAGTGCCCACGTTTTTTTTGAATAGAATGTGGCATACGGAGGTATAGCGGCGAAGCACAGCGAACACATGTATCAGTATGTGCCTGCGTTAGGTGGCAGGTGTGGCAATGGGCCTTCAGCTCATTTCTTTTGTGTTCTGTTTCAGGCTGCCAGGCTTCCCAGTAGCGGTTGACACTGATACGGGTGATAAGCAGTGACATAAGGACTTGCAGTATTATTAGAGAATATAGTCCGGGGCCGACGTAAATGTCAGCATAGTCTTGTACTTTGAAACAGGAAATAGCAAGACTGACAAGAAAAACATCAAACATAGCCCAGTATTTTAGGTGTTCGACAATCCAAAGGGATGTCCGGAATAGCTGAAAACGTCTGAACTTTAACCCTGCCTGGGCACCAAGTACTGATAAACAAACCAGGAGTGGCGCGATGGTACTGCAGAACAGGATCAATACAGCGACGGCCGGGAAATTTGAGGCTAACGTTAATGTGCCCGACGGAAGAGTGGCAGGATCATAACCCCAAACAGGCGAATAGTGATCAGTGGAAAAAAAATGCGCCGGAATGAAAAGAATTAAACACGTCAACGCAATGGCCAGCTCACTACTAAAGCGAGTTCTTCCACCGCGATAGAGGCGAGTATTGCAGCGAGGGCAATAGGCACTTTGTCCTTGAAGGCGACCTGAGGCATTACAGGCAAGTCGCAACCGGGACAGAGTCTTGCCATAGACATGGTTGTTTAATCCTTTATATAGATCAAAAACTAAGCAGCTTTTGACCTGAGCCATAAAAAAAATGAACACTATATTATTTTACATTCAATCTGGCTACAGATAGTTGTTCCCCAGAGGTAGAAGTCGGAGGATCTGCCGATTGCACCGACCCATATAGCGTTTGATATAACCCTTCTTCATTTACCAGTTCAGAGTGGGTTCCAGTTTGGCTAACTTGGCCGTCTTCGAGCACGTAGATTAAATCAGCTTCCTTAACCGCAGATAAACGGTGGGCCACAATTAATGTGGTTCTGTTAGCTAAAAACTGATTGAGGGCGGCGTGCAAAGCGGCTTCGGTGGCGGTGTCTAGCGCCGATGTGGCTTCGTCCAAAATCACAAACTCAGGGTTGGCGAGAATCATACGTGCAATTGCCAAGCGTTGGCGTTGACCGCCAGATAGGCGAATACCCTGACGGCCAATCTCTGTATCAAGTCCGTTGGTCAGGCGCTGAGTAACATCGGCCATTTGGGCAATTTCCAGCGCTTGCCACAAATCCTGATCACTGAAATGGGCGCCTAAGCTTAAGTTATGTCTTAGCGTGTCATTGAACAAAACAGGGTGTTGCAGAACAACGGCCATTTTATCGCGCAGGGCTTCATAGCCAACATCTTCGATAGGGTAACCATTGATGAAGATGTCTCCTTGATCCTTTTGGTAAATACCTAGTAGCAGTTGGATGAGCGTCGATTTACCGCCGCCTGATGAGCCAACCAGCGCAACACGCTTACCAGACGGAATCGTCAGATTGAGCCCGCGGAGTACTTCTTTGTCTTCATCATAGGCAAAGTGAAGATCCCTGACATCAATCTGAAGGGTTTCTCCAGCGTTAAAAGGATTAACTTTCTGTATCGGGCGAACTTCTTCCTCAAGTGAAATCAGTCCATTTAGGCGTTGCATGGCAGCCGATGCGCTGTACCAAGCAAACTGAATCCCCAATAGCTCTTGCACAGGGCCCAGCATGAACCATAGATAGCCAAAGACAGCAAACATCTGGCCGATGGTCAAATCACTAAACAGGACCATTAGCATAGCCATTGCCCGGAACAGTTCGAAACCAACCAAGAACAGAAGAAATGAAATCCGGCCAGCCGCTTCAGATTGCCAGGCATACTTATCGGCATCGTGTCGAATGTCGTCTGCGCTAGATTTTAGTTGGTTGAGGAACTCTCGCTCTCGATTTGCTGCTCGAAGCTGGTAGATCCCGTCTAACGTTTCAACTAGCCTTTGCTGGAATTTCTCAAAAGCTTGGTTTTCCTTTTTCTTGAGAGTTTTAACGCGGCTTCCCATCATACGAGAGGCATAGACGACAATCGGGTTGACCAGCAGAATGAACAAGCCCAGTTGCCAGTTCAGCCACAGGAGGATAGCGGCAGTACCTATAACAGTAAGCAAGCCGACGAGAAAGCGGCTTAAGGTATCTCCAACGAACTTATCAATGGTTTCCACATCAGTGATTAAGTGAGACGTGATACCACCACTGCCTCGCTCTTCATATTGACGCATGCTGATACGGCCAAGTTTATCAATGAGATGTTGGCGCATCTTGTAGGTGATATCTTTGGCAACCAGCGTAAACTGCCGGCTCTGGAGAATATTCAGGGCCTGACTGCCGACTCGCATTAGCACGACAAGCAAGAGAACCAGAATGATATAGGCTGTTGGTTGATGTAGTGACTCAGGCAGAAAAACATTGAGAAACTGAATGCCCCCAGCAGGTTTCTCCAGCAAAATTTCATCAACCATTAACGGCATTAGCAGGGGGATAGGCACGCTGATTAATGTAGCGAGCAGGGCGATGATATTTGCAGCAGCCAGTCTAGGACGATGATGTTTTGCTTGCTTTATAAGCCAAGACCAGTTAATCATTTGGTTCGAATTGCCTTTCACAGTGATAAAGATTCCTATTATCGGCAAGAGTTGCCATTCTAACGGCTATAAAAGGAGCAAGCCATGGATAAAAAAAAGCAGCGTTTTACAAACGACTCACGAAACAAGCAGTTTCACTGATCGAAGGCGAGTCAGATCTCATCGCTAATATTTCTAATATTAGTGCGTTACTCTATATGGAGTTAGAAGATATTAACTGGGCTGGCTTCTATTTTTTTTAAAAAAATGACCAGCTAGTCTTGGGGCCGTTCCAGGGAAATCCGGCTTGTGTCCGTATTCCCGTTGGTCGAGGAGTATGCGGAACGGCGATTTCGGAAAATAGTGTGCAGCGTATTGCTGATGTACAGCAGTTTGAAGGGCACATTGCCTGTGATGCAGCCAGCAATTCCGAGATAGTGATCCCGTTTACGGTAAATGGGGAACTATACGGCGTATTGGATATAGATAGTCCAAATTTATCAAGATTTGACCAATCAGATGAAGCTGGGCTAGTGACTTTGGTAGAGGAACTACAAAAAAAAGGCTCTAATTGCATGCTTTCGGTGGTTTTTCAGCGTTAGGTAACTATAATAGCGAGACTATTTCTTTTTGATCAAAGTACTAACGGCGAGTCTCACTCGCATTTGTCAGGAAAGTCCATGGAAAACTCTGAAAAGCTAACGAACAGTAAAGAAGTGATTGCATACATTGCTGAGCGTTTCCCAAAATGTTTTACTGTTGAAGGTGAAGCAAAGCCTCTAAAAATTGGTATCTTCCAAGAGCTCGCTGAGCGTTTGAACGAAGACCCAAAAGTAAGTAAAACTCAGTTGCGTACAGCTCTGCGTCAATATACTTCTTCCTGGCGTTACCTTCATGGTGTTAAAGCTGGTGCAAGTCGTGTCGACCTTGATGGTAACGAGTGTGGCGTGTTGGAAGAAGAACACGTAGAACACGCTAAGAAAGCACTTGAAGAGAGCAAGGCTAAAGTACGCATTCGTCGTAAAGAGCAGGCAGAGGCGAAAGCTGCTGCAAGCAAAGATGGTGAAGCGAAAGCGAAAAAAAATTCGTCCAAAATCGCCTAAACCAAAGAGCACTAAGCCAAAAACGACTAAGCTAAATAAAAAAGCCTGCAGAAACGACCCGTGCACTGACAGCTGACGAAGTGAAAGTTGGCAAGAACGTTAGTGTTAATATGGGCAACGGAAACATGCCGGCGACAATCGTTGAAATTAATAAGGACGATGTGCGTGTTCGTTTAACCAATGGTCTAACCATGGTAGTTAAAGCGGAGTACCTTCGTTCGTAAAGGAGAATGCTCGACGTATGAAATGTCGATTCCGTTTCTCACTGATCGCTGCTGGCATGATGCTAGCAGCTTCAGCACAAGCCCTAGAGGCTAAGTATTCGTTAAGTGATTTGCCGCAGCTTGCGCCTGAAAAGCAGCATGCTACTGCAAGTAAAAGGATTGCTTCGCGATTCACTCGATCGCATTATAAGCAGTTCTCTCTTGACGACCAGTTCTCAGCCAGTGTCTTCGATCGCTATATCGAAATGCTGGACTTCAATAAAAGCTTCCTTACTGCTTCTGATATCAGGCAATTTGATAAGTGGGAAAACCAGCTGGATGATCAACTCAAAAGAGGTGAATCAACTGCAGCGTTTGACATATTCAATAAGTTGCTTGAACGTCGTTATGACCGTTATCAGTATGCATTGACGTTATTAGACAGAGAAATAAAGTTCGATATTGATGAGGACTTTACTCTTGATCGCTCAGAACTTGACTGGGCAAAAGATCGTAATGCATTAAATGAGTTGTGGCGCAAACGAGTTAAATACGATGCGCTAAACTTGAAGCTTGCGGGTAAAGAGTGGAAGGAAATCAAAGAGACCTTAGGCAAGCGTTATAACAATGCGTTGAAACGCCTAACTCAGACTCACAACGAAGATGTATTCCAGATTTATATGAATGCGTTTGCTCGTGAAGTTGATCCTCACACTAGCTATCTGTCTCCTCGAAATGCTGAACAATTTCAGGCAGAAATGAACCTTTCACTTGAAGGGATCGGAGCTGTGCTGCAAGTTGTTGATGACTACACCGTTATCCGTTCTTTGGTTGCTGGTGGTCCGGCTTCTGCATCTAAGAAGCTTGCTGCGGGTGATCGAATCGTAGGGGTTGCTCAAGACGGTAATGATATGGTCGATGTGATCGGCTGGCGTCTTGACGATGTTGTTCAGTTGATCAAAGGTCCTAAGGGTAGCAAGGTTAAACTGGAAATCTTACCCGAAGGCAAGAACTCGAAAAGTTACGATGTAACAATTATCCGTGATAAGATCCGCCTCGAAGATCGTGCTGTGAAATCTTCAGTTAAATTCTCACAAGGCAGAAAAGTAGGTGTTATTGAAGTCCCTAGTTTTTATGTCGGCTTGTCAGAAGATACCAAAAAAAAGAAATTGGTAAACTGAATGAGCAGCAGGTTGATGGCATTGTTATCGATTTGCGTAACAATGGCGGTGGGGCGCTGACTGAAGCGACAGCGTTAACTGGGCTGTTTATTAATAGTGGCCCTGTTGTTCAGGTCCGCGATAGTTATGGCCGAGTAAAAGTGAACGGTGATTCTGACGATCGCGTTTACTTCGATAGTCCTTTAACGGTATTGGTTAACCGGTATAGTGCATCGGCATCAGAGATCTTCGCTGCTGCGATGCAAGATTATGGTCGCGCTGTGGTTCTTGGTGAACAATCATTTGGTAAGGGGACGGTTCAACAACATCGTTCTTTGAACCATATCTACGATTTGTTTGATAAGCCTCTTGGTCACGTTCAGTATACGATTCAGAAATTCTATCGTATAAATGGCGGAAGTACTCAAAACTTGGGTGTTGTGCCTGACGTGTCATTCCCAACAGCTATTGATCCGGCGGAAACCGGTGAAAGTGTTGAGGACAATGCACTGCCGTGGGATAGTATCAAGCCAGCAAGTTATCAGAAAATTTATAACTTCTCTGCAATGCTGCCATCTCTGAAGTCAAAACATGAAGCGCGTATCCGTAAAGATATGGAGTTCGGTTTTATACAAGAAGATATTCTTCAGTATAAAAAAAGACAAAGATATTAATAGTATCTCGCTAAATGAGAAAAAGCGTATAGCTGAACAAGATAAAGGTGAAATTGATCGTTTAGCTCGTTTGAATAAACGTCAAAAAGCGTTAGGTAAGAAAACATTTGCTTCTATGGATGATATTCCAAAAGACTATGAAGCGCCTGATGCTTATCTTGATGAGGCAGTAGCAATAACCGCTGATTTAGTAAAAGTATCAAGCTAAATTAATTATTGTTCTTAAAAAAAAGGCACCATTTATATGGTGCCTTTTTTTATATCTATACGATTGTTAAAATACCAATTTACATTTTATTGCCAAGAAAATCATCTTCCTCCAAGCGCGTCTCACAATTGAGACTGCGGGATAAATTATGTGATATTAATCATATTTCTAAGCGCAGAATAGCATTGCAGGCTAGGGTTTAAGAAGAGCTTTATTATAC
>LLEN01000107.1_pt1 | contig 17793 bp, 19 predicted proteins | sample 595881 | NCBI WGS metagenome assembly LLEN01 (sample SAMN02919314, study PRJNA255460) | bioreactor metagenome | biome: chemostat; feature: culture 2012_10.3; material: sediment; isolation source: day86 10degC chemostat 2012 inoculated with Wadden Sea sediment taken from... | place: Germany: Bremen ...
ATTGCGGTCAGGAAGCCAAGCAGTGGCCAATAAATTTCAGCCAGGAAGAGTAAGAAACTCGGCCAATAGCCAGTCCGCCCATTACTACGCCAGAAGTTGGAGTAACGAGGTTCGGCAGACCAGAAGCGGATTGGAATGCTGTCACCACCAGTTCTCGTCCCACGCCGGCAAAGTCAGCGAGCGGGGCAAGTACCGGCATCGATAGGACTGCCAGACCCGAAGAAGATGGAACAACTAAGCAAAGAACAGCTTCAACCCAATAGATAGCATTGATAAACGCGATTTCATGCAGCCCACCAAGCAGACCTTCTGCATAGTTGAGGATGGTATGGGTAATATTACCGTTATCCATTACGACGACCAAACCGCGGGCGATGGCGATAATCAAGGCCACTCCGAGCAAGTCGCGGGCACCGTTAACAAAGCTGTCGGTGATCTCAACTTCCGAGAGTCGACCGACGAAGCGACAATAATGCTGGAGCCGATAAACAGTGCCGATAGTTCAGCCATCCACCAGCCGGCAAGGGAGACTCCCCACATCATGACAGCAAAGGTCAGCCCGAAAATAGCCAGTACCGCTTTGCGTTTCCCGGTAAGCTCAGGGGCTTGCTGCTCCTTGCTGTGGAGGAAGTGCTTCAGGTTCTCATCTTTCTGATGAGCGACAATAGACTGCATCGGATCACGTTTTACTTTCTCGGCATAGCGCATCACATAGATAACACACGCCAACCAGCCCAGAACCAAGATAACGGCACGAAGCGCGAAGCCTCCATGAAGTTGATCTCGGCAGCGTTGGAGGCAATAACCGTTGCAAAGGGATTGATCGTTGAGCCCAGGCAACCAATACCGGCCCCAACCATGATGATGGCTACACCGACAATGCTGTCATAGCCTGCCGCAATCATCACCGGGATCAGCAAGGCATAAAATGGGATCGTTTCTTCAGCCATACCGTAAACCGTGCCGCCGAGGGCAAACAGACCCATCAGAATTGGGATCATCCACTTTTCACGGCCAGCAAGGCGCTTCATGGTGCCCGCGATTCCCGCATCAATCGCTCCGGTTTCAGTTACCACGCCAAGAAGCCACCGATAACCAAGACAAACAAGGCAACATCGACTGCGCGTGCCGCATAGCTTGCCGGATCATAGAAACCCTGGATTGGGGCCATTAGTACATCAACGATCCCCTGCGGGTTGGCATCAACAGTTTGGTATGAGCCCACCAGTGGAACCATGCGGCCCAGTACTTCGTTGTTTTCCATTTGATATTGTCCTGCCGGGATCACCCAGGTCAGCACTGCCATCAATACGGTAAGCAACATCAAAATGGTGTAGGCAGAGGGAAATTTTATTCTAGTCATACAGATGTCCTTTTCAGATGGGGCAAAATGCCCCATGTGCGGGTGGTAACCACCTCTAATAGATGCAACGAAAGCTGTGCAACGTAATCTAAGCCACGAAGTCGATAATTTCTTGTGGTGACAGATTGGCCAGTCCCATCTTTTTCAGTGTTCTGCCACTGGTAAAATAATCGGTATCGTTATAGGCGTTATCGATATGCAGGCAGGATGTGATCAGCGGGGTTTCTACTCCTGCCAACTGGCCAAGCTCATAGCATGGCACCAGCAGGTAGGCCGCATCCTCAGTGATGTATCGGTTGCTAGCCGAATTGGGGGCACTGTTTAGCTTTCCGTGCGTTTCCGAGGTACGGTTTACCTCGTATACGCTCTCGCAGTCCATAGCATACAGGGCGTTCATCGCCTCTAGCTCCGGGAGCAAACTTACGCCTAATGCTTTCCCTATTGCTTGGCGCTCTTGTTCCATAACTGCAGCAGCCTTGGCTGTCGAGACAGAACAGCAGTCTTTGTAGTAGTTGAACTGACCATCAAAGTTTTCTAGCAGCCCCATATTGAGCGTTGTCAGCAGCGGGTGACCACCGAAATTGATATTTTCCAGTCCGGCTTCAATGACACTGCCCAGCGGTGTCAGTGGCAGTGGCATAACCGATTGCAATGCTTCAATAGCTTTATCAGTTTGGCTGGCAGGAAAGGCTGATACCGGCAGGTACTCTTTCATACCAAGAATTGCCAGCTCCGCAGGGCCGACAATCCGGGTTGCCCAGGGAATAGAAATAGCATCGACAAAGGTGAGCTTAAGATCGCCGTAACCTTGTTCATTCTTGATTCGGTTTAATACCAGTGAGCCGTAGTTGCCGGGCATCAGCATGATGATCTGACCGTCACGTAAATACGGCAACATGCTAGTGAATAACGGCTCTTGAGCAAACGAAGGCACTGGTAGGACTAACAGGTCAGAATAGCCGATGGTCTCTTCAAGATCGCGGCTAATTTTATCGATAGTTTGAAAACCTGAATATGTCAGCGGAACATCGTTAAAGCTTGGTAGTGCTTCGATACCGCCACGTTTTTCGATATCCGCCAAAGGCTGGTCAAATTCTGGTGCGCCATACAAACAGACTTCGGCCCCCTGAAGCGTGAAGTGATATGCTGCGGTTAGCCCGGCATTTCCTGAGCCGATAACTGATACACGAGATGTCATAGTTCTTCCTTTTTGTAACGTGTTTTCGTGTTTTTAGATTAAGGAAGAACCTGATTTCAGCGCCAATGACGAAGATGCAAACTACCATGCAAAAATATCATACTCTCTGTTTTTGCACGGCTTAAATTATTGATAGTTATTGATTAATACCTTCTTGTTACATCATTCCCAGTCTCTGTCTATCTGTGAGCTTACGCATTTGTGTCTTCATCAAGGTCACGCATCGGGCCGATTTTCAGGTAAATATCCAGTTCGTCGGCAAGGAGCAGGAACTGCTCGATAAATTGTTCGGCATGCCGATGAATAGGCTTGAGTGCCGGGTAGATAATATCGAACTCGAAGGGGAGGCTAAATACCAACGGACGCATTACAACCTGTGGATGCTCACTTTCCATATGAGCGGTAAAAGGGTCTGTAATGGCTATTCCGATCCCTTCCCGTACCAGAGCTGCTGCAGTGCTGGCCAGCGAGACCTCAATCTGTTCAACGGTTGATAGGTTGTAGCGACGTAGCAGGGCATCAATGCGCCGCTGGATGGCATCTTTCTCGTGACGGATCAGCATTTGGTCGGCGATATCATAAATATCTATCACCGAGCGTTTGGCGAGCGGGCTGTCAGCGGGGATAAGACAGACACATTCACACTCGATTTTCTGGGCTTTTACCCCCGCCAGATATTCGTCGACAAAGGCAAAACCAATATCGGTTGTCTGGCTCTGAATGCGACGAATGACTTCTTCGGAACGATAGGTCTTAAACCCCACCTTCATCCTCGGTGCATTCTTGAGGAACGTAGCCAGAATACGCGGGAGATAGGCATTTGACAGCAACGGCATTGCCGCAATATTCAGGCTGCCGAAATGGCTGGATCTAATAGATTCGGCTGCATGGTCAAGGCCGGTAACCGCGTCAAATACTTTGGCGACCTCCAGATAGAATGCCTGTCCTTCGTGCTTAGGACTAACCGGTTCCCTTTGCGGATAAATAAGTTAAAACCCAGACGTTGTTCCAGTCCAGACAGTAATCGGCTGACCGCTGGTTGACTAAGGTTCAGTCGTTCAGCGCTGCTGTGACAGTTTGGCATTCGACAATCGCTTTGAATGCATTGAGTTGGGATAGCTTCATTTGCGTTGAGTTACGCTCAGCATGTAATCAAGCGCACCTTTTACTGCTGCTACCTGTGCATCATTGCACTCTTGTTCAGTGACTCGTGGGCTATCAGGATAAACCTCAGTCGTCGTACCGAAAGTACAATTTGTTAAACCACTGCATAGCCCCAGTTTCTTGGTTGGGTAATTAATCACACCTTCTTGGGTGATTGCTTCGCCAATGATTTTCCCTTCCCCATCCGGTGGTGCAATGTGGGTGACTTTTCTTACCGATTCAATGATGGCTTTCTGGAATTGATCTTGAGGGTTGTCGGTATCGCCTACGAGGTAAAAGCCATCCGGCACCATGCCTTTGTCGTAGTCTATGCCGTCACGTGCCGCTAGGGCTGGTCTGAACTCCAATTCGTCGGTATCTGTGGTTTCGTGCAGGTCGATGTGGGCAAGAATATCGCCACCCAGTGATTCTACTAACTGCATTAACCCAGCAGATTCTTCCGAAGGGCTATTTTCATAGAAAGAGCGGTTCGGATCGACGGCATTGGGGTTCCAGCGGTTGATTGTCTCGTATCCCCAAGGGCTGACACAGGGAGCTACAACGATATTAAACGTGTCGCTGTAGTTATCTGCCTCGGTTGCGACAAACTGAATAGCACCATGAACACCGCTGGTTTCATAGCCATGTACACCGCCTGTGATTAAGACTGTCGGTTTGTTGTTATCCCAATTGCGGGTTTTAATGGCAAAGAGAGGGTATCTTTCGGTGTCATAAGAAAGTGCGCCGTACTGGAGCAAGTCAAAATGTTGCCCAAGCGGGGTGAGTTTCGTGACCACTTCTTTTTGATAAGAGCGCTTGATGATGACTTGATCAAGCCAGATTGCTCTTTCCTTATCACTCCACTTTTGTCCAGAGATTCCAATAGGGTAACGGTGTGAACTGCTCATTACTTTGCCTTAGGTTATCGTTGTTATCGGGGAATTCATCTTGGGAGAATAAACAGCCTTATACGTATAGGCAATAGTATTTTATAAACGAAAGCCAAAGCCTGTTATAGCCTCTTTATAGAAGCACATTGAAGCTGTCGTCCGTTACTTGTATATGTTACGTCGATTCGTCTAGTGATTATTAAAGGTGCGATATTTACCATTTTAAGACTGGCTCTGACCATGAAATATAATCTTGGCGTATTTACTATTGAGCCTATAGAGACAGGCTGGGTCTAGCTCAAACGAATTGAACTGATTGAATTCCCCTTCCTATCAAATTGCATCTTATGAAGCTAAAGGAGCTTGATATGGAAAAACAACATGTTGCTGTCATTGGTGCTGCAGGCCAAGTTGGGGTGCCTTTGACGCGAGGTTTATTGTCGCTAGGGCATGATGTCACAATTATTACTCGTAAGAAGCAACAAGATACGATGTTGGCGGACTTTGAACAGCTTGGCGCCAAGATTTCATTCTGCGCCGATATGCACGATACAGAGCTAATGGCTGATATTCTTCAAGGTATTGATACCTTGGTTGCCAGTGTGCCGGCTTCAAAATCAATCATTGAACAATCTGAACCAATTTGGCTGAACGCTGCACTGAAAGCCGGGGTAAAGCGATTTGTCCCGACAGAGTTTGGTTGTCATACCCAGGCAATTGAAATGGGGGATGGTGAAGTATTTGATAACAAGAAACGTTTTCACGATTTGTTAATGAACTCAGGCATAGGCTGGACGCTATTCTACAATGGTGGAATATTTGATTACTTTCTGCCGAACTTGCGTTATTTCCGAAAAATCACCACCTTTGGTGATCTTGAACTGCCAATTTATACTCATGATATTGACGATATCGGCTACCTTGCTGCCTTGGCGGTAACTGATGATCGTACGCTGAACATGTGCGTTCAAGTTGATTACAATGCCCTTTCCCAACATGAAATGCTGGCTCAGCTTAAGCGTAACTGGCCTGATTATTCGTTTGAATATGAGCATTTCTCATCTGAGTATATTAGTGCTATGAAAGAGAGTGCCGGAGATGAGGTTACGGCGAAAAAAAAGGCTCAGAAACAGACAAAGAACGCTGGGGGATAAATTACGCTATTTATGTGATTGGTAAACTTGCCGTATTTAACGAGCAAACCTTACGTACCAGCGAGCTATATCCTGATTATGTTTGTAAACGACCAGAAGAAGTGTTGAGCGACGCCCAATTTGTTTTTGAGGGCTGAGCTTCTAATTTCAGTTGATGACGAAGAGATAACTTCCGAGTTATCTCTTTGTGTTTTTGTCACAACTTACTCTGAACAGGTCGTGTTATGGACTCCTGGCTAACTTTATTACCTTCATGTTTATCAATATTGCTTGCGATTATTACACGGCAAGTTTATGTGGCCATTTTTGCCGGAATCATGACGGGCTCAATTTTACTTTCGCAGAGTGTATCAAATGGTATGGCAGATAGTTTCAATGCCATTGCCGAAACTTTCCAGTCACCAAGTGCGGTGAAAAGTCTGATTTTTATCTTGATGATCGGTGCAATTATCAACGTGATGCAAAAATCTGGCGGGGTAGAGGCGCTTATCCATTATCTTTCCCAACAACGAAATATTGTGAAATCGAAGGTGAGTGCCCAGCTTGTGACGTTCGGCTTCGGTTTTTTTTAATGTGTCTAGAAGGTATTGGTTCGATGATGCTCGTCGGTGTGATTGGCAGGCCACTCTTCAATAAGTTTGACCTTTCTAACGAAAAACTGGCATTGGTGGCAAATTGTACCGGTGCCCCTCTGGCCTGGTTGATGCCTTTTAGTGGTGCAGGGGTGTTTCTTACCAGTCTAATTGCATCTGAGGTTGAAAGTGGCACTCTGCCAGATCAGCCAATGAGTTATGTACTCAGTGCTTTGCCGTATCAATTCTATACGATTGTTATACTTGCTCTAGTTCCGCTACTTGCTTTTAAAAAAAAGGATAGTTTCGACCTGCTTAAAAATAAACCGGAAAATGAGAGTCTGAATCACTTGCCAAAAAGTAACCCGCAAGCTAGTGGCCTTTTTATGTTAGTACCAATTTTCATTCTATTAGTGTCTATCGGCATCATCACTTACGTCACGGGTGATGGTGATATTTTCTCAGGCGATATTAGCTCAGCGGTGTACTTAAGCGGTTTTATCTCACTGATTGGCTCGGGTGTTTATTTTCGTCTAAACCAAGTAACTGTAGATAAATATATTCATTGGTGCATACAGGGTATGAAGAATATGTTGCCAGCGGCGATTATTTTGACTTTGGCTTTTTCATTAAGTCGAGTGTCCAGCGAGCTTGGCACTGGGAAATATCTGGCCAGTATTTTTTTTCAAGTGAACTCCCTCTGACGTTTGTTCCTGTTTCTATATTTGTGCTTTGTATATTGATTTCATTTTCGACGGGTAGTTCGGGCGCGACTGTCAGTATCATGACTCCGATCGTTGTTTCATTGGCTGTTAGTATTGGTGTCGCGGTTCCGATTGCGATTGCTGCTATGATATCCGGGGCCGTGTTTGGCGATCAAAGCTCGCCAATATCAGACTCAGTGATCGTCGCGTCATCGGCAGCAGATTGTTCCCCAGAAAAACATTTTGCTACTCAGCTGCCTTACACTTTGACAGTGGCTTTGTTGTCGTTCGTGTTCTATTTTGTGGTTGGTTTCTTTGCATAATCTTTTGTTTGGCGTTAAATATGTAGTGTATTTAATTAAGCTAAATTAAACTTCTAGCTAACGAAATTATTAGAAGTTTTCGGTTGTATGAATATTCCTGAAGTGGGTTTTAATCACAATAAAACGGCAAACCGTGAAATAGAGGTGATTGACTTAGAAGAGATTTACCAGCGTAAAGAATCTCTCAACCATACACCTACCTTGCCACATCGTGTCAATTTCTATCTCCTTATTCACATTGAAGAAGGAGAAGGGGATCATTTGATTGACTTTGTCAGTCACCCTTATCAATCCGGTGCGTTCATTACCATCCAAAAGAACCAGGTTCACGCATTCGATTTTAGTCACAAGCCGAAAGGAAAAGTACTGCTTTTTACCCAGACTTTTATCGATCAGGCTTTGGCAAATATGCGATTGCCTGAATTTAGCCCTGTTCATTTAGGCGATACCTATCAGCCCGTTTTTGTTCCCACGCCTGAAGTATTGGGCAGCACACAACAGCTTCTTGCCGAGATAGTCAAAGAGCTGCGGCATCCGGAATCCAACTCTTTAATTGTTATGTTTCTTTTTTTTCATCTCTGTCGCTGATGTTGCGTCGTGTGATGCCCGAAAATCACCATGATAGGTTAAGCAAAGATCAGCTAGGAAAGTTCTCACGTTTTATTGAATTGCTGGAACAAAATTTTCATCGTACCCGCGATGCCACGCATTATGCCGATAAAATACATTCAACCTATAAAACGTTGAACCTGATTTGTAAATTGGCGACCAATCAAACAGCGAAGCAATTGATTGATGCCTACACCATTCTGGAGGCAAAGAGGCGGTTGGTGTTAGACGGATTGCCCACCCAGCAACTTGCTTATGAGTTAGGGTTTGAGGATGCCAGTAATTTTGTGAAGTACTTTAAAAAGCATACTCTAATGACACCTTCTCGATTTCAGAAGCAATTTATCCTCAAGTAATATCAAGGTGTTTGTTTGCCTCCCTGAGTAAAGAGGTTCGTCATTGACCATTTTTCAGCTGGTAATGACCATGTGAGTGTTCTTCTTTTTCATTAATATTTCCTCATTCCAACAAGAGGTAACGACATGAAAAAAAAGGACTAACTGCCGTATTGGCTACAACGGTGCTTGTATGCTCGGCGTGCACAAGCCATCTTTCAGCAGGGGAAAAAAAACGTATAGCCTATCAAATAAAGACAAAGCAGTTGCGGTTCTCAATAGTATAGAAACCGGTGATCAGCAAGCAATTAGCTATGTAAACCCCAACCAATATATTCAGCATAATCTGGCTGTCGGAGATGGTCTGGCTGGCTTTGGTGCCGTACTTCAGGCTCTCCCGAAAGGCAGCGCGAGAGTAGACGTAAAACGTGCTTTTCAGGATGGTGATTATGTCTTCACTCATACCGACTACGATTTCTTTGGTCCGAAAGTGGGTTTTGATGTGTTCCGGTTCGAAGATGGCTTGATTGTTGAACATTGGGATAACCTGGCTGAGAAAACGGTTCCAAACCCAAGCGGCCGTACCCAGCTAGACGGCCCAACAGAAGTAACTGATGTTGACCTAACTAAGGAAAATAAAGCGTTAGTCGCTGATTTCGTAAAGACTATCCTGATGAAGGGGGACTTTTCCCAGCTAGGACGCTTTATTGATGGCGGCGAGAAAGACTACCTACAGCATAATGCGGTGATTGCCGACGGCCTCGATGGATTGGGGAAAGCACTAGAAGGGATGGCTGCGCAAGGTATTAAGATGGTATATAGCGAAAACCATTTAGTGCTCGGTGAAGGGAACTTTGTTCTTAGCATCAGCGAAGGGAGTCTCGGTGGGGAGCACGTTTCTTATTATGATTTGTTCCGCGTCGATGGCGGCAAGATTGTCGAGCACTGGGATGTTATCGAGCCAATCCCAGCCCAAGACCAATGGAAGAACAGTAACGGAAAATTCGGTTTTTAGGGCTAACAGAACCAATAAGGTTAGTTCTTTATGAAAGCAAAACGCTACCTTTCCCTAGGTAGCCGTTGTTGAAGTATTGATAGAGCCGAGGCGAGGGTATTAGCTAGTTTTAAACTGACCGACCAGCTGCTTTAGCTCGGTTCCGGCGTGGTTTAGCTCGCTGACAACTTGCTCGGAGCTACTGCTGGAGTGGATCAGATCAGTAACGATATCCTGAATTGCCACCATGTTGCGGTTGATTTCATCCGTGACTGAGCTTTGCTCGGTTGCCGCCGTGGCAATCTGGCTGGTCATATCATTGATGGCTTCAACAGCGCCGGTAACAGATGACAGGCTTTCGGTGATCGAATTAGCGGCACCAACGGCTTCGCTACAAGTCGATTGGCTATGGGTCATTGACGATACTGCCTGAGAAACTAAGGTATGGAGCTCATCGAGCATCTCTTTGATTTCTTTTGTGCTGGATTGGGTACGGCTAGCAAGCCCGCGCACCTCATCGGCAACAACGGCAAAACCACGACCCTGTTCACCAGCTCGTGCTGCCTCAATGGCCGCATTAAGTGCCAGCAGGTTAGTTTGTTCGGCAATTTCACCAATTACCTTCAGAACGTTATCGATTTTTTTTGCGACTGTTGATTCAAAGAATCAATGTGCTGAGCAGCTTGGTCCACTTCATCAACTAGAGCTGTGATGGATACCACTGAGGTGTCAACACGCTGTTGAGCAACATGAGAGTCTTCACTGGCGTTGCTGGTGGCGGTGGAAACCTCGTTGGCATTCATGGCCACTTCGCTAGCTGCCGAGCTCATTTCAGTCACTGCGGTAACAACTTGCTCAGTCTCGTTGTTGTGTTCCTGAAGCTGCTGAGTCAGGCGGATAGTCTGGTCATGAATATTGTTGGCCGCGCCAGTGACGTTATCAGTCACATCGGAGACCTGAGTGATAATACCTTGTAACTTGGCAACAAACCGGTTGAACGAATTACCAAGCTGAGCGATTTCGTCATGTCCCTGTACTTCCAGGCGGCGGGTCAAATCACCCTCACCATCGGCAATTTCGTTAAGGGTCTTAGCCATATTTTGGACTGGGCGAGTCATACGGTTGGCAATGAACAAGATACAAAGAATAGAAAGCGCGCCCAGTACCACTGAACTTAGCAATACAAGCTCAAATCTCTCGGCCATGCTCGCTGCAGCCTGATTATGGTAAGCCTCGACTTGGGCGTCAATATCATCAATATACAAACCAGTACCGATAAACCATTTGCCGTTATTGACACTAGTTGCGTAGCTTAATTTAGGTTGCGGTTGGCCACCACTGCTTTTTGGGTAGCTATAGGCAACAAACCCACCGCCGCTCTGGGCCGCTTTGATTAAGCCTTTGATATAGGCGACACCGTTAACGTCAGTGTTGTTAAGTCGGTTTTGGTTATGATTGGCAGGAGCCGTTGCATGCGCCTGGTTGGTACCTTTCATATCGTAGATAAAAAAAAGTAACCTGAGCGATCGTTTGCAAATCTAAGGGGAGTAAGCAGTGCACGGATTTTCTCTAATGCAACGCTAGGGTTGGTATTGTTTGCGATAACGCCGTCAACTGCATGCTGGGCGATGGTTGTAGCATCTTTGAGCTGACTTTTTCGTTCATGTATCAGACGTTCTTTATATAGGGTAACCTCTTCTTCAACGGCTTTATTCTCAAGCGTTACGATAATCCCTATCGCAACACTCATTATGACAAACACCGGCAATATGCTCAGTAGCAGTAGTTTGCTCTTCAACTGTAATTTATTCATAACGACTCGGACTCTTCTACATTCATAATTATAATGTTGGGGTTTTACAATCTTCCCAAATAGTATGTCGGCGATGATGGTGAATACTTTATCGAGTGTTACGTTATTTATACAGTTGTTAATAGGAAGTGGGCTGAAGCTCACATTTAGTGTGCTTTGTTGATAGTGAAAGCAAAGAAATGCAGACAAAAATAGTAAAAGGATATGTTATACGCCCTAGTGATGGCCTGTTGTGTCATAAATGTGCAATGGACATAACAGACCGTAAACGCCTGGCTTGTTAATATCTCGTGACTATTGTTGCGTAAGTTGATGAAGAGCGCTTCACCAAAAAAAATAGTGGCCAGGAGGCCGCTACCTGCATCAGGAGGGATGTTCGATGCTAGTAATTCGTCCTATTACCGAGGCTGATTATCCGGCGCTTATGCGTTGTGCGGAAGAATCAGGCCATGGCTTTACTTCACTTCCGGTAAACGAAAAACTGATACGAGGAAAAATTCACCATTCGGTAGAGAGCTTTGCCAAAGAAGTCAGTTCTCCCGGCACGGAAGGCTACTTGATGGTTGCTGAAGATCTTGAAACAGGAGAAGTGGTTGGTACCACAGGCATCGAAGCCACTGTCGGGCTCGATGTGCCGTTTTATAGTTATCATATCAGTAAAGTCGTACACGCTTCGCGTAAGCTGGGGGTGCATAATATCGTTGAACTGTTAACCTTCGGCAATAACTACACAGGTTGCAGTGAAGTTTGTACTTTGTTTTTGCGTCCGGAGTGGCGCGAGGGTGCAAATGGGCGCCTACTGTCTAAATGTCGCTTTTTGATGATGGGTGAGCACCCGCAGCGTTTTTCCAAAACGGTGTTTGCAGAAATGCGTGGGGTTTCGGATGAAGAAGGCCATTCTCCTTTCTGGGAGTGGCTCAAAGATCATTTTTTTTCGATTGAATTTACACATGCCGATTATTTGGTGGGCGTTGGCCATAAAGGCTTTATCGCTGATCTCATGCCGAAGTTACCGATTTATGTAAGTTTGCTGAGTAGCGAAGCGCAGGAGGTAATTGGGCAGGTGCATGAAAAAAAACTCGACCGGCTCTTCGCCTGCTGGAGAAAGAAGGTTTTACTAACCGTGGGTATGTCGCTATTTTTGATGCAGGCCCGACAGTAGAGTGCGATGTGGTCAATATTAAATCAGTCTACCAAGCGTTTCATTGTTCAGTTGAGGTTAGCGAACATACCAGCTCGTATGAATATTTGGTCAGTAATACTGAGTTTCGTAACTTCAGAGCTGTTGCTGGTACGGTTGATGTGAATACCGAGCGTACCTGTGCGCGTATTTCAGCTGAAATGGCAGATGCGCTGCAGGTTGCTAACGGTGATACTATCCGGCTGATAGCGCAGTAGACGAGTGACACTTTGTGAATGATAGGTAAAAACGGCAAGCCACTCGGTCGAGTGACTTGCCGGAGTGCTACATCGCCCAGAGGAGTATGGCGAGAAGTTGAGGAGATAAGATCCGTAAACACATTACGAGCGGATAGACAGTGGCATAGGATAGTGCCGATGCGCCGCTAGTTGGATGTAGGCCATTGGCGAAGGCCAAAGCCGGTGGATCGGTCATCGATCCGGCTAACATTCCGCAAATGGTGAGGTAATTTAGCTGGCCGAAAATTCGAGCGATGAAACCAACCGTTATCAACGGGATCGCGGTGATCGCTATTCCGTATCCCATCCAACTTAACCCGTCACCATTGACAAGGGTATCGATAAATCCGCCTCCGGACTTCAAGCCGACTACCGCTAGAAAAAGGACGATGCCGATCTCCCGTAGGGCAAGGTTGGCACTCGGTGGCATGAACCAGTACATCTTGCCGATACTACCGATACGGGCGAGGATCAGGGCGACAATCAGCGGTCCGCCAGCTAAGCCAAGCTTGATTGCTGCCGGAAAGCCCGGGAGATAGAAAGGGATCGAGCCTAATAATACGCCGAGGCCGATACCGACGAAGACTGGTAGCATCTGAACCTGCTGGAGCTTCTGATGGGCATTGCCCACAATGCCACTAACCGCTTCTATTGCGTCCTGTCTACCAACTAAATTGAGAATGTCCCCAAACTGCAGGGTAGATTGGCTGGTCGGAACCAGCTCGACACCGGCACGGTTGAGACGGGATACGACCACATCGTATTTTTCTTTCAAATCTAAATCACGGATCTTTTTACCGAGGACGATCTCGTTGGTAACCACTAGACGCTGGACGCGAAGTTCCGTACCTCGGGTAGATAGTGAGGCATCAACTTCTTCACCAATGACCAAGCGTGCTTTTTCAAGAGAGACTTTATCACCAACCAAATGGAGCAGGTCATTGGTTTCGATATGGGTATCTTGCTTCGGGACATACAGATGGTCTTCGCGCTTCAAACGCGAGCACACAATATCGCCTTCTGTGAGTGCCGGTACATCTTTAAGTTTCAGCCCATTTAGGTTGGGGTTTTTGACCGCCACGTTAATGGTGTGAAGGCTTTCCTTTTTGTGACCGTTGTGGATTTCGAACTCATCAGCTTCTTTATCAACGTTGACGCGAAAGGCGAGGCGGAGGATCCACATTGTCAGCAAGATGCCGCAGATCCCGAACGGATAGGCAACGGCATAACCCATACCGGTAAGATCCAACATACCTTCCTGGGCACCAAGCTCTGAAAGAATTTGCTGTCCGGCACCGAGTGACGGTGTATTGGTGACCGCGCCGGAAAAGACGCCGAGAATAACAGGCAAGGCACATCGAAGAGGTGGTGCAAGGCAATTGTCACAATACAGCCGAGCAATACGACAAGGGCGGCAAAGCCATTAAGCTTGAGCCCCGAGCTTCGCAAGGAAGCGAAGAAGCCCGGCCCGACCTGAATCCCTATTGTATAAACAAAGAGGATAAGTCCAAACTCCTGGATAAAGTGCAGGGTGTTTGAATCAAGATCGATGCCCCAGGTACCAGTAAAGTGACCGACGAAAATGCCACCAAATAGCACCCCCCCGATCCCTAAACCAACGCCATAGATGCGCCAATTCCCAATCCATAGCCCAAGCACCGCTACCAGCGCAAGAATGCTGATAGAGAGCGCAATGTCACTCATGGTGAGTCTCCTGATTAATAAAAAAAATCTTTATCCACCTATTTCGGTGTGTGGCAACAATCCGTAGGGACGGCATTGTAACGCCAGGGGTAGGCTAATGAACTCAGTAAAGACTGATTTCGTAACGGGTAACGAAAGGAGTGGTTAGGGAGTATTGTCTACAGCTGGTGGAATCTCATTGTATTCATTTGTTTCATACCACATTGAGAAATCGAATTGTGCATTTAAGTGCGATTAGAATTATCGATGTAGTATGCCCTTTTGGATGTCGCCTTAACTTGATAAATAGTAATACCTTAAAAGAAATAAGGATTTAATAGTCAGTATACAAAAGTGTGCAGTGCGCCTGATTAAATATTGTTGACGATAAGTGCATGTTAACCGAGGGTAATAATTGTGTGACAAATGAGTGATTGACAATAAAGTTGTCAAAATTTGTGTGCGCAGATTCAGATGGCGAAGCATCAATCGACTATTATTAAGCAAGGAGTTCAAATATTGATAATAGGTCTTAATCAGTGTGTGGTGTTTCCGCAATAGTGGATACCCGTTGAACTGGTTAGTATCATAATTGTTAATTACAGCAAGGGATATAATTTTGCGAAGCATTTCATAATATATATTGATAATGTGGTTAACTAATATTATTAAAGTATTCAATTATAATGAAGTAACAAAAAAAACATTATTTATGCGAGTTGGTTCTCCTAAATCATACTTCTGCTTACGTGCGTATTTATCGAATGATATATATGATTGTTCATCAATTTAGTCATGGAGCTTATTGTTAATAGCTATTCATTATTCTGATTGCTCAATAATACCTGTTATTGAAAGGTGATATGGGCTGCACTTAATCGTGAAAAATAACAAGTAGGTTTCATCTTCTTCTTACAAGGATTGAAATGATGAACAGAGACGTTCAGGAATTATATCTACCGTTGCATCATGCACAGAAAGAAATCGTATACTCTGAGATGAGTGCCCCATTATCCGCCCATACAAATCTTGGTGGTTATCTACGAATAAACGGGAAGATAAATACTGAAGTATTCTTGAGGTCTCTGAAGCTTGCTATTGTTAGCTTCGATATATTTAAAATAAAATTTCATGAAGAAGAAAGTGGAGATATATGTCAAAGTTTAAGTGATACTAATAACGGTACGGTTGAATATGTTGATATGAGTCATTTGAAAGATGAATCATTGATCATTGAATATCTTCAAGAAAGGTTCAACATACCATTCAAAACACTTGATAATAATAACCACGAAGTCCAGTTGCTGAAATATGATGAAAATACATATTATTGGTTTTTGAGATTTAATCATGCAATTCAGGATGGGGCAGGCATATTGCCATTAGTAAAAAGGTGTTCTGAAATATACAACAAAATCAACAATAAAGAGTCTGTTGATCAGCTGCCTGTAACCCGTTATTTAAGTGAGGTTAAGAATAGTCAAGAGTATATAGAATCAGAGAAGTATAATAAAGATAAGGAATACTGGTTATCAAGGTTTAAGTGCAGTGAAGAAGGTTTGTTTTCATATTCAGAGAATGAGCACTGCCAATTAGTAGTCGGGTAAGTTTTTATATAGATAAAGACATGAGATTATCTTTATATGAAGCATGTGGCGCTAATAATGTTAGCATACAAAACATATATATGGCAGCCATTGGGTTGTATGTTAGTCAGCGATACAATAAGAATATCGTTCAAGTCGGCACTGTAGTACATAATCGGAAAAACAAAACGAAGAGAAACCTGGCTGGAATGCTGAGTGGTAACTTGGCGACTAGTCTCGATATACAGCCTGGTCAAACAACCAAGGGATTAATTACAACGTAACTTATACGGGCCTACAGAAGCCGCCATTGATGTTACCCATTGGCAATGCAGCTCTGAGCATCAAGGTAAATCTGTTCCTATCGGGTACCCTGTTGATAATGTCAATTTGTATATATTGAATGACAACCTGGAGCCGGTTCCAGCGGGTGTGCCCGGTGAGCTTGTTATTGGCGGTATCGCCGTTGCCAAGGGATACCACAAACAAGAGACGCTCACAGCTGAAAAATTCATTGATTGCGGTAGTGACAGGGTTTATCGAACAGGGGACTTGGTTCGGTTAATGCCATGTGGTGCCATTGAATATATGGGCCGAATAGACGAACAAGTGAAAATAAACGGTTTGAGGGTCGAGCTGGGTGAGATTGAATCCGCGATGAGAATGTCCGACGTTGTGAAAAGTGCATCGGTAATAATGTGCAACAGCAATGACGGCAGACAGTATATCGCAGCTTACTATGTTGCCAAACAAGGTGATGACTTGAGTCAGGAAGGTACGAATGAGCAAATACTGCAATTGCTTTCACGAAAATTGCCTGCGTACATGCTTCCAAGTTATCTGAAACAGGTCGACGAGATACCGCTATCGCCCAGCGGCAAGTTAAACCGAAAGGCACTGCCTGCTCCGTCCTTTGACGGTAATGCTATCGAGAAGGCTGAAAACCAGACTCAGGCTATTTTGCTTGAGCTATTCAAAACATTAACGCTTACAGCGAGTGTCGGGATAAATGATGACTTCTTTGTCTTGGGTGGAGATTCATTAGCGGCTCTTCGGTTAGTATCCGAAGCGGCTAAGGGCGGTTTATCGCTATCTATCAATGATGTGTACGAGTTAAAAACGGTTAAGCGCCTCAGTATGCTCCCGGCAATTAATCAAGTCACTATGATTGAAGAGGAGATGCTGAATTATCCTTGGTTACCAAACAGATCGGCCGTATTCAGGCAAATGGCCAACGGCGCAACGCTTGATGATATGAATCACTGGACCTGGTCTTCATATCTGACCTTTGATAATCAGCCCAAACAATCAGAGATAGAACAAACCATTCGGTTGCTCCTTGAGGACTGTACAGCCTTAGAGCAAGTACGGATCTTACTCATCCCAATAAGATACATACGACGCTGGATACTAATCAGATAGCCATTGAGCAGAAAGTAAAAAAAATGTCGTAGAACAGTCAGATTTGAAGAAAATCGCCATAGACAAAATCAAGGCGATTGATTTAAGAACAACACCGATAAGTTTTACCATTGTAACAACGGGGGAGGGTATTCAGGGGCTGTTAGTCGTTTTCCATCATTTAATGATGGACAGTTATGGAATGGCTATATTAAGCAACGCGTTTGATCATTATTACGACAGAGTGATCCACGGAAAGCTACCACAGCAATTAATCCGCTCTCGATTGTCTGAATATTCCCATAGCCTATATAGTGCGGCGCAAAAAGAAACGGCTGAAGAATGCGCGAAAGATACGTGAATCTTTTTGCTGATGCTGATAGTTTATTAGAGTTAAATAGCGGTCTGGTGGAACCAGAGAGTAATTTAGTACTCCAAGAAGGTACCGTTTACAGGAAGATTGCGATCTCTAAAGAGAAGCTGAAGTCAACGTATGGAATGAGCTCTATTGAGCGTTTAGTTTCAGCTACCGTGATTAAAGCGATTGGTGAATCTTGTGACCTCAACACGATAAAGCTTGAGTTTCGGCATCACGGAAGGAAGAGT
>LLEN01000108.1_pt1 | contig 17770 bp, 17 predicted proteins | sample 595881 | NCBI WGS metagenome assembly LLEN01 (sample SAMN02919314, study PRJNA255460) | bioreactor metagenome | biome: chemostat; feature: culture 2012_10.3; material: sediment; isolation source: day86 10degC chemostat 2012 inoculated with Wadden Sea sediment taken from... | place: Germany: Bremen ...
CGGCAAGAGGCAAATACATCTTCTGCATCTCTTCGAAGATCTGCCACAGACTGAGGTGACTGTCGCTGAGCAATGCCAGATGGCTATTTACTTCAGCAACCGACTTGGCATGTCGCTCCATGAAGTCTTTATATTTATCAAGGTGCTCCTGATTACCGCCGAACAAGTAATCACGTAGTACGCCCAGCGCATTTGCGAGCGAGGTATAGCTATCGGCATAAAGCTTCATGAGTCTTTTTCGCTCGCCACCAAACGCATTACTCTCTTCTTCGTTAATCAACCCTTGCAGCTGATCAAGCGCTACCTCGGCAATAGGCGCGGCCTCATTAAGCATCAATGCGTGGGCCGGAAGGTTTTCTTGTGTGTGGCTAATCTCGATAATAGCCTGTTCGCTCTCCATCAGAGCCCGCCACCCCTGACTTACTTTATCGTACTGCACGTCGGTCAAATGGCTCTTTAATTCGGTCAACTGGCTATCAACAAGAGCAAACGTGTCGGTTAATTGTTGTTTAAGAGCCAGTTCAGATACTTCATCTCCACCTAGCAGCATGTAGGCACGCAGTACCAGCAAGGAAGACTGCGCAGACTGCTGTAACGAGCGGCTGGCATCTACCGTCGGCAAATCTTCATTCAACAGAGAGTGGGCATTCTCTTCAACCTGCTTGATTTGTTGATAAAGGATAACCGCTGCACAAAGAAACAGTGCGGTGATCAACAAAAAGCTAATCCTCAGCTTTCTGGCGATAGAGAATTTCATAGGTACTACATCCGTGTTCAACCAAGAGGGGTTAATATAATGTTAATTTGGTTAATAATAAATAATCCATGCGGATTAATCATCACCGAATGGTCAAAAATCGCGCAAAGGCATTAATAATCAAATGAAATGAGACAGTTGCAGCAACACTATTTATCGGCTCTCAGTGGCAGATTGACAAACGTCGACAACAGATGAAATCAGAGGATCATCGGCTTTGCTGGCTTTGACAGCCAACCCAATAGACTTGCTGAGATCAAGCCCGTAAATTTGACACAAAGCGATGCCATCCGCCTCACAGATCTCGCTCCAGTCGGGTAATAATGCAGCCCCTACCCCGGCACTCACCAAGGGCCATGCATATTCAATCGTCCGTATATTTGCCCTTGGCTGAAACTGCACGCCCGCTGCGGCCATGGCGCGCTTCACCCTTTCCAATACATTACAAGGAGTACGGTTTATGAAAGGTAGGCCGTCCAAGTCTTCAATCATAAACCGCGACTTAGTCGCCACTGACCAAGTGTCTGGAATGGCAAGTTGATAGTTATCCTTCCAGATAGGGACAAAATGTTCGTTTTTCGTTACCGATTGCGACAAAACAATTCTTGCATCACAAGGCTCATCCGGATCCACCAAGGTAAGCTCCAGATTGCTAATCTGCTCTGTCAGCTCGGTCAACAAGTAACTCATCCTCTGTGCGCCAAGCGACCGCATTAATCCTAACCGAAGAGGTACCGGAGCTGGACCCTCGCTGAAAAGGTGCATAATGGTGTCGGCATTTGAGCTCATTTCTCTCGCCAGTGGATATAACTTGTCTGCCGCCGGGGTCGGCAGCACACCACGGGCATGCCGAATGAATAAATGAATATCGAGTGCATGTTCAAGCTGTTTGATGGCTGCCGTAATTGACGGCTGGGAAACAAAACACTGCCGCGCAGCAGCACTCACACTACCCTGCTCGTATACAGCCTGAAAATACCTTAGTGAACGCAGCTCCATTGCCTTCCCCCAACGTCAACACCAGCAACCAATCAACAATTTGCTAACAACTCACCAGCAACGCTACGCTACTTTAGTGATGCGAACAACCTTCGCCATACACTAATCCTTCAAAAGCCTCCTTAGTTATAGGGTCTTCCTATACCTCGCATAGAAATTTCATATTTCTCATAATCACCTACAACTCCTAAGGTAATAGCCATCTAAGGACGGAAGATATAGGACAATTACATGAATACACCGAATACGGCTGAGCAGATTGCGGTGAACACACAGCCTGAGTTAAAGAAACACCTTGTCGTAACCCCCGACGATGTCCTGGCGGCAATGGAACGCTACGGCTATGACGAGTCAACTGCGGCGATTATCCGCCAAGAGAACCTGTTACCGGCAGGGTTGCTCAGTCGACTGCACGCCTCTTACCCCCAGCATTCCGGTTTGCTGGAAACACGTCCTATGTTATTTGTCGACAAAGAACACTACACCGGGCTATCCGGCTTTCGTGAAGTCGTCCGCATCCTGCACAACAATGGGATTTATCTACAAGATCTCGAAGAAAGAGAGCTGTTTGTTGAGGTCTATCGCTTCCTTGCAACCCGTCACACCCTCAACAGTATTAACTGGGACAACTATGTCACTGACTCTGTGTTTCAGCTGGTATTCCCGCAGCCAGGTATGATTGACCCGCAAACGACCCAAACATATCTAAAGGCTGACAGCCGAGAAAAACGCACCCAGGTTGCACTGGACTATATGGAGAAAACCAATCCCCATGATGGCAACCAGCAACTCAATAAACCTGGTTTGAAAATGAACAGGGGGAGGTAGAATTTCTCGACGGCAGTCAGCACAAATACCCGCAGTGCCAGCTTATCTTTGATAAAACCACCCAAAACTGCTTCTCGTTCTGCACCTACTGCTTCCGCCACGCGCAGGTACGCGGTGACGAAGATATGTTTATCCAGAAAGACATCCAGCAAATTCACCAATACCTGAGACAGCACGCGGAAGTGACCGATCTGCTGATCACTGGCGGTGACGGCGGCTATATGCCAGTGAGCCGTCTCAGACAATACGTCATGCCGCTGATCGAGGATCCGTCATTGCTGCATGTCAAAAACGTCCGCCTTGCCACCCGCTCGCTCACCTTCCAGCCAGAAATGATCCTGAGCCATAAATACGACGCCATGCTGGAGCTATTCGACACACTGCGTGACAACGGTATTCAGCTGGCCTGGATGGCACACTTTTCGACGCCTAGAGAGCTGCTAAACCCGACAACCATTGCTGCTATCCGCCGCTTGCAGAATCACGGCGTTAATATCCGAAGCCAAAGCCCGATGATGAACCATATCAGCCTGTTTGCCGATGAAGACGGCGAGATAGATATAGATCGTTCGGCGCAAAACTGGATCGATCTTGCCAACATTCTCGGCATGATGTCGGTTGGATTCCACTCGATGTACTGCGCTCGCCCGACAGGTGAACATCATTACTACACCGCGCCTCTGGCTAAGATCGAGCAGATCTTCAACCGGATCTATCGCTCGCTTTCATCAATCAACCGCCCTTCACGCCATATCTCAATGACTATATCGGCGGGCAAGCTGGCCATTCTCGCACATCGATTATCAATGGCGAGCAGTGTTTTGCCCTGAAATTCACCGAGGCCCGTAATATGGAATGGATGGATCGTGTCTTCCACGCCAAGTTCGACGAGCTAGAAAACAAAGTCGACTTCCTGACCCCGCTCGATACCGACAAATTCTTCTTTGAAGAGGAACTGCAAACTATCGAACTCGAACTCGCCAGTGCCCTGCGTCAACGGCTCGCATAATGCGTTGATAGAAGCTCAAGCTAACCATAACGAAGACAACAAGGCGTTGTTCCTATGATAAATAAACACATCACTTCCCCCGCCCAGGCCGTCGCGGATATCTATGACGGTGCAACCGTGATGATAGGCGGATTCGGTGAAGCCGGCAGTCCGATAGAACTGATCCACGCCTTATCGACCATGGAGCTCGCAATCTTACGGTCATTAACAACAACACCGGCAGCGGCCATATCGGGCTGGCGGCACTTATCGAGAACGGTCAAGTCGGTAAAATGATCTGCTCCTTCCCCCGCACCGCCAACTCTACCGTTTTTCCTGATCTTTACCGCACTGGAGATATTGAGCTTGAGCTGGTGCCCCAAGGCACGCTGGCCGAGCGGATCCGAGCCGGAGGCGCCGGGATCCCGGCTTTTTATACAGCAACCTCGGTTGGCACCCCGCTAGCCGACGGCAAGGAACACCGCGTATTCGGTGATCGAGAATATGTGCTTGAAACAGGACTGACTGCAGACTTCGCTCTGATCAAATGCCGTCAGGCTGATCGCTACGGCAACTTGGTCTACAACAAAACCGCCCGTAACTTTGCCCCGATTATGGCAATGGCCGCCAAAACGACCATTGTGCAAAGTATTGAGCAGGTCGAAGCAGGTGCCATTGATCCGGAATCGATCGTTACCCCGGGGATTTTCGTCAACCGTATTGTCACAGTTTCCGATCCCGCCCATGAATCCAAGCTTATCGCCGACGGGAGATGCTATCCATGACAATGACGACGACAATACCAACAGCACCACAAACTATAGGCTGGACCCGAGACCAAATGGCACAACGGGCAGCGATGGATATTCCGGACGGTGCCTACGTCAATTTAGGCATTGGTATCCCCGAAAAAGTCGCACGATTCGTCCCCGAGGGACGCGAGGTGATCTATCACACCGAAAACGGCTTGCTGGGCATGGGAGTGGCACCCGAACAAGGCTGTGAAGACTGCGAGCTGATCAATGCAGGCAAAAAAAACCGGTTACGGCAATTCCCGGCGCTGCGTATTTTCACCACGCCGACAGCTTTGCCATGATCCGTGGCCAGCACATTGACATCTGTGTACTGGGAGCAATGCAAGTCTCCCAACAGGGTGACTTGGCAAACTGGTCTACCGGTGCAGAAGATGCAATCCCGGCAGTCGGCGGCGCAATGGATCTGGTTGCAGGTGTCAAAACGATTTTCGTCATCACCCAGCACACGACCAAGCACGGCAAACCTAAACTGGTGGAATACTGTAGCTATCCGTTGACTGGCCAGAAAGTCGTTAGCCGGATCTATACCGATCTTGCCGTCATCGCTGTCACGCCAAAAGGCTTTGAAGTACTGGAATTGGCCCCCGGTGTCGATTTTAACTACGTACAGCAGCGTACAGGTTGTGATCTGCTGCAAACATGCTCTTAAGTAAACTGGACTTGAATCATGGAACAGAGAAACAACATCCCAACTTCAGAGCGCAGTGCTGCTCTTTACCGCCAAGCACTCAACATCATGCCCGGCGGGTGCAGCCGCAACACCGTATTGCGCCAGCCTCATCCCCTTTATGCTGATCACGGTCAAGGCTGTTACGTTACCGACATTGAAGGTGTGCAACGTATCGACTTTGCCAACAACATGGCCGCTTTGATCCACGGCCACGCCCAGCCGCAAATTGTGGCGGCAGTCACCGCCCAACTGCAAAAAGGCACCGCCTTTACGCTGCTACCGAAACAGAAATTCAGTATGCCGAACATCTATGCAGCCGTAATACAGGCTTCGAACAGATCCGCTTTGTGAATTCAGGGACGGAAGCCGTAATGAGCTGCCTGAAAGTGGCCAGGGCATTCACCGGACGAGCCAAAATCGCCAAGGTAGAAGGGGCCTATCACGGCCTCTACGATTACGCCGAAGTCAGCCAGACTGCCAAGCCGGAAAACTGGGGAGCGGAAGAGAGTCCGACCAGTGTCGCGGTTGCCCACGGTACGCCCGAGTCAGCCCTTAGCGAAGTTGTCGTGATCCCTTTTAATGATCCAGAAAAAGCTATCGCTATTTTGGATCAGCATGCCGAGGATCTGGCCTGTGTATTGGTTGATCTTCTTCCCCACCGTGTTGGCTTGATCCCGGCATCGGATGAATTTGTAACAGCGCTTCGAAACTGGACCAAACGCAACGGTGCATTGCTGGTATTTGATGAAGTGATCACCTTCCGCGGTAACTATGGCGGTACGCAAGATAACTATCCGGTTCAGCCGGATTTAACCGCAATGGGCAAGATGATTGGCGGTGGCTTTCCCGTTGGAGCCCTTGCCGGGCGCAAAGAGGTTATGGAGGTAATGAACCCGTTGGCCGACAAGTTGCTATTCCCGCACTCCGGCACATTTTCGGCCAACCCTATCACGATGATTGCCGGCCTTACTGCCATGCAGCTATTTGATCAAAAAGCCGTTCATCGATTAAACAGCCTCAATGATCAATTACGCCGGCAAATCACCGAGGCAATTAACATCGCTGATATTCCGGCCTGCGTAACCGGGGGCGGCTCGATGTTCCGCATACATATGAAACCACAGCCTCCTATCAATTACCGTTCGGCCTACGCCGACAGCGACGAGATCCAAATACGATCCGCCTTGCTCGACCATCTGTTTGACCATGGGTTCATGATGATCAATACCTGCTCCGGCACGCTGTCCACAGCGATGACCGACAAGGAAATCAGTATGTTTGGCGATGTGCTGCTCGATGGCTTTCACAAGATAAAACCTCTGTTTACATCAGAAAATTATTAGATATGCAAAGAGCAAGGGATCAGACAATGAATGATGTTTATATTTGTGATGCGGTACGAACACCTATTGGCCGCTATGGCGGTGCGCTGTCTTCAGTAAGATCCGATGATCTGGCAGCCTTGCCGATCAAGGCGCTAATGTCCCGAAACCCGGAGGTCGACTGGCAGGCCGTTGATGATCTGTTGCTGGGCTGTGCCAACCAATCCGGTGAAGACAACCGCAACGTGGCCAGAATGGCGGGATTGCTGGCAGGGTTACCTCAACAGGTACCGGGCTGCACCGTCAACCGTCTATGTGGCTCAGGCCTAAACGCCATTGGCGATGCTGCCCGTGCCATCCGTACTAGCGAGGCCGAACTCATCATTGCTGGCGGTGTTGAAAGTATGTCTCGGGCACCGTTTGTCATGGCCAAGGCTTCACATGCCTTTGCCCGCTCGACCGAGCTGTTTGATACCACCATGGGCTGGCGTTTTATCAACCCGAAGCTGGATAAACGCTATGGCACTGATGCAATGCCGCAGACCGCTGAAAACCTTGCCTCGCAATACGGAATAAGCCGAGATGCTCAGGACCGATTTGCCCTCAAGAGCCAACAAAAAGCCGCCTCCGCGCAAGAAGACGGACGACTCAGTGAAGAAATTATTCCCGTCACGATACCTGGCCGCAAAGGCCCGCCGATTATCGTCGACAAAGACGAACACCTGCGCTCCACCAGCCTTGAAAAGCTCACCCAATTGAATCCTCTTTTTCATGACGGTACAGTCACTGCTGGTAATGCCTCAGGGATCAATGACGGTGCAGCAGCGCTATTGCTTGCCTCAAGCGCAGGATTAGAAAAGCATCAGCTAACGCCCAAGGCACGGGTTTTGGGAATGGCCGTTGCGGGCGTTCCTCCGCGGATCATGGGACTAGGCCGGTGCCGCGACCAGAAAACTCCTCGATAGACTTAGACTGACACTCAATGATTTCGATGTATTGGAGTTTAACGAGGCTTTTGCCGCTCAGACACTCACCTGTACCCGAGAATTGGGACTGGCTGACGATGATCCGAGAATAAACCCGCAAGGCGGTGCGATTGCTCTAGGCCATCCGTTGGGGATGAGCGGAGCCCGGCTGGCAACAACAGCTATGTACCAATTGCAACGTACGGGCGGCAGGCTTGCACTATGTACCATGTGCGTCGGCGTCGGTCAGGGCATCGCTATTGTTATAGAGCGGGTGTGGTTATAGAACGGATGTGGTTATGTAGATGGGCTCAAACTGTACCCAACAACAGAGTTGTATGACATTTAAGTGTCTGATAACTTAAATGTCATGAACAAGACTATAGTCCGCCAAACGTCAATGATGCACATGCCTTCACAGCGAATGCTGCGAGGGATGGGCTGCTTGTTCTAACAAACCACTATAAGCAACGCCATTCCAATTTCACAAACTGGAATGGTTCGTTATCAAGTAGGCAATTGTTTCCATTCCGGTTAAATCAAAATTAACCTATGGAGACACCTATGACTTCTTTTGTTACCACACCGATTTTCTACGCCAACGGCGAGCCGCATCTCGGCCATGCCTACAGTGGGATCATTGCCGATATTTTTCACCGATTCAGGCAATTAACAGGGGATCAAAATATATTCATTACCGGTACAGACGAGCACGGACTGAAAATCGCTTCTACGGCTAAAGCAGTCGGTGTCGATGTAACTGTGTTTGTTGATGCGAAAGCCGCGGTATTTTCACGGTTATGGCCTGAGCTGAATATCCACCCCGATGTTTTTATTCGAACGACACAACCTGACCACAAAGAACACGTCAGCACTGTCTGGGAGACACTATTCAAGAATGACGACATCTACCTAGGAACATACTCTGGTCAGTACTGCGTAGCCTGTGAGCAATACTATTCGCCTCGAGAGTTAGATGGCAACCTTTGCCCCATTCATAATAAAGAGGTCGAGACTGTTGAAGAAGAAACCTATTTATTCCGCCTAGAAAAATATCGCCAGCAGCTACTAGAGCATTATCTGGCCCAGCCCGATTTGATCACTCCCAAGCACTTTCAAGATTCGATCATCTCACTCCTTAAGGAAGGTCCGCTGGAAGATTTATCGGTGTCCAGAATTAACAACTCATGGGGCATAACTGTTCCTAACGATAAAGATCATACTATTTATGTGTGGATTGATGCCTTATTCAGCTATATCACTGCGATACAGCAAACAGGAAATACAAACCAGTCAATCTCTCAGACGGTCCATGTACTGGGGAAGGACATTTTCAAATTCCACGCATTATATTGGCCAGCCTTCCTTCTTGCGCTCAACCTGCCTTTACCAGAAAAGCTAGTGGTTCATGGCTGGTGGACGATTGACGGAAATAAGATATCAAAATCGAATCCAGAAACAACAGTTAACCCTAGTACCTTTAGTCATCAGCTTACCTCTGACGGCCTTCGCTATGCGCTGGTAAGACAGAAACCCCTTTTCCGTGATGGCAATGTAGCCATTGAAGAACTGGTTGAGGTGATTAATGCCGATCTCGCCAACAACCTTGCCAATCTGGTGAAGCGAAACAATACGTTGGTGCTGAAATATTTCAACGGTCAACTGTTTGAAAGCACGAAAAATGCTCTCGATGGAGAATGTGAGCAATTGCTTACGGCATGTCATTTACAGCTGGTGAAAGCCATTCACTATTACAAAGAGTACGATTTGTATCAGGTCACTTTGGTCTTAAAGCAGGTACTCGATCAGTTAAATACGTTTTTCCATCACAGAACACCTTGGCTTCTCAATAAAGGGCAGGATAACCAGCATTCAAAAAGTACCTGCTTTGTGGTGGGCAATATTCTCCGCCAGGTAGCACTGAGCTATGCTCCCATTATTCCTGAACTTGCAAATAGTATTCTTACTGAATTAGGAATTGATATTTCAAAGTGCATTTTACAGCCCCGTATCGTATTGAGCGATGTTGATATCAGCCAAGCCAGTAGCCACTTTGCACGAATTCGGTTAGATAAATAAGCAATCTAATTAGACATTTTTCAGACCGCAGGACAGAATCACAATGTTCTCGGTCTGATTCATTAGCTAAGCTTGCCCGTAACTTAAGCTGCTGTAATGTAGCCTCTTGAAAATCTATAGAATTCTGATTTGTTTAACAGAATTTTTCCAAATAATTGCCCCATAATGGTTTTACCGACACCAAGCAATCGGCCATAAATGACTAGGGAACACAAGCATGTCAGTTGACCAAATGCCGGATCTATTAATCATTGGATTTGTATTCCTTATTGGATGGATTGCCCATGTCATCAGTTCAAGAGCCCATATTCCACGCGTAACTATTTTGCTTTCTATTGGTGTTATAGCAGGACCTGCTGTACTTGATTTGGTTTCACCGGAATTTACACAACACTTTTCGACAGTGTCCCACTTAGCACTGGCCATGATTGGCTTCTTGCTGGGCGAAAGCTTTGCTGGCCGCGACATTAAGGCTGAGAGGCGACAAATCCTTTTTATATCTCTAGGCGCATCACTCATTCCTGCTATGGCAGTTTTTAGTGCTGTATTACTGGTTACTTCAGATCTCGTCTTAGCACTGGTTCTAGCAGGTATTGCAACAGCAACAGATCCTGCTGCAACTGTGGACGTGATACGCGAGTTTCGAGCTCGCGGACCTGTCTCAAGGATACTTAAAGGGGTAGTTGCCGTAGATGATGCCTGGGGGATCATTATATTCTGCCTGCTACTAGCCATAGCAACCGCCTTATCCGGCGAAGGTACCAGCATTGTAGATATAGCGCATGGTGTCTGGGATGTCTGTGGTGCTTTGCTGCTTGGGGTGTTGATTGGAATTCCAATGTCGGTTGTTATTGGGCGACACCGGCCCGGCGAACCTACTATCGTCGAGGCTATGGGGTTTGTATTTATCTGCGGAGGTTGTGCAATCTACTTCGACGTATCCTATTTGTTGGCTTGTATGATGCTCGGGGCAACGGTCGCAAGAAGGGCGAAACATATCGAAAGGCCTTTTCATGACATAGAAACAGCCAGCGATCCGTTTCTTATTATCTTTTTCATTCTATCTGGAATGAACCTTGATCTGTCAGCACTGAATACACTAGGTATCGTCGGGATTGTGTATGTGGTAACCCGATGTGTTGGCAAGGTGCTTGGTGCTAAAATTTTTGCACACTTTGCTCAGTCATCACCGCAGGTTACCAAACATTTGGGTTGGTGCCTGTTGCCTCAGGCTGGTGTTGCTATTGGTATGGCCCTCTTGGTAGGCGAGAAATTACCCGAAATTGGCGAATCAGTATTAACCTTAGCAGTGACGACAACGGTACTCTTTGAGTTACTAGGTCCACTTGTTACACGTTGGAGCCTACTTAAGGCAGGGGAAATACCAAGAGAAGATTAACTCATCTTGACTTGAACAAAAATCACCGCCGTTATGATTCAGGAAATTCTGACAATACGAGGAAAGACTTCTTCTATTTCGCGAAACAGCTTTTCAGGATCGCCTTCATAACGACGGGAAAAGTGAAAAGGCATTAACTGATCAACATCGGCCGCTGCAGCAATTTCACCGCACGCAGTGGTGGTCAGGTGGCCGTTGTTCACTCCCCGAAAATGATCATCTCGGGAAAATGCTGCTTCGCAAATCAGTGTGTCGGCTTTACGCGCCAAAGCAATCAGCTTCTCTCTATTGTCGGCAGTATCTGCCAGATCTGTGGCATACACTAATTTCTTGCCAGCCTGTTTATAGAGCAAGCGGCTTGCCAGCACGCCTACGGGCAGGCTGTCACCGTTAGGTAATGCAATCAAGGATGAGTGATCACCTGCCATATAGGTGTATTTGAGTTTTCCCAGCCAGCGTCCGGGAGATAAATGAAGATCTGAAAGTGCCTCTTCGCTGACGACAACGGCAGCCACAGGCTCATAGGCATAAGCAAGAACAGGCGTACCGTGGTCCAGCTCTACGGCACGTATCAAAAAAAACGCTCCTCTCGATAAATGATACCGTCTTTGACTACTCTATCGGCAGAGTAATCATTTCATTTCTTCCCGCCTTTAGCCGAAAACATCGCAGCTGTTCCCCATGCAACTCAGCAATATTAAATTCAGGTCCGCTATCACCAATACGATCCCATAGAATGCCGCTTAGCATACCAGCAATATGCCGGGCCAATCCGGGTGGGCCGTACAAGGTACAAGATGTAGCGTTCCCAATCGCACCCGAAGCAGACCCATGAACCCGCCAATATGATCAAAATGCGCATGAGTAATAAATATGTGACTGACATTATGGGTGTGACGCATTGGCAACCTGGAGGTATTGCCAAGATCAAAAAAAAGAGGCAACGCGACTCCAGTTGGTCTTTATCAATAGCAGAGGATCTTCAAAGAGGCTGTTTACCAGCTCTGCAGTAATATCTCTTCGACGTATCTGAGTACTGCAAACTGGCTCTTTATGATCTGATGAGTAAACCAGCGAAGAACCAGAAAATGTAGTCACATCTGTTTTTAACTTTTTCCGGTGGTTGACGGTGACCAACTTCTGGCCAGGTAAGTGCCAGGCATCCCGTAGTAGCAGTTGAGAAGGCGAACGCCCTACATTGTGACAGCGTAACTTAATATTGTATTCTTTAAGACCAAGAACTTCTCCCATGGTGATCAGGCCGTCGGCATCGCTCAGACTTATCAGCCGGCCACACCATTTTTCCTGGCTTTCAAGAGGAGGAGGTGTACCAAGCAATGCTATTTTTTTTCAACAGGTAATATGACTTCTTCGGCCCCCTCCATGTAGTAATCCCACAATTGCGTTCGCCATGCCAAACGCTCTGAACGACTGGGAGAGTGTGCCTCATCAGAGGTGGAGACCCGTATTACAGGTAAGTGAAGACTGTCAATTTCCGGCTCCAGCGTGATTGAGCCATCTTGGCTATCAAGTACAACGAGCAAGGTGGCTGCAGTCAGGTTTACCAGTGTTGTCAGCAGTTCCGCAGCTGCTACTCCCCTTGTCATGCCTGGCGCATCGATGAGCAAAGACTGTTGGATAGACGCTCTTAGCAGCAGACGACTAACGGCCTCTGCTAGCGGCAAACGAAAGCGTGCCGCATCGAGGCTGCACAAGGCCTCAAAGTCTTGTAATTGCCAGTGATTATTAGTCCATACACCCAAGTTGACCGCCGCAGGCACACCAAACTTCGGTGAACCGGGATCCGCGCTAAGACAAATACACGACTGTTTCTCCGCATCAAGCCGTCTCGCCAGCTCGGCTGCCAGGTAACTTTTCCCTGCCCCTGTAGGACCAAACAGCAGTACCCGCTCGGCTTATGCAATAGTGCTTGGCTGAGGTACTCCACGCCTTGTGCATAGGTGAGTTGCTGTTCCGGTGTTTCCATAGTCAGGTCTACTATACATTTGCGGTTGATTAATCAACCTCTCTGCTTTAAGTATACTTAACCCTTGATATTTACTATCTGACGTAGGGTATGAACCACCTCAACCAAGTCACTCTGGTTTTTCATTACCGTATCTATATCTTTGTATGCTGCGGGGATCTCATCGATCACGCCTTTATCCTTACGGCATTCAACGCTTCAGTCTGCGCGATCAAATCCTGTACTGTGTATTGCTTCTTGGCCTGGGTACGAGAAAGCCTTCGACCAGCGCCGTGACTGCAGCTAAAAAAAATGACTCCGGGTTACCTCGTCCGCGAACAATATAGGAACTGGTTCCCATGCTTCCCGGGATCACCCCAAGATCGCCAACCCCGGCCCGAATCGCCCCTTTCCGTGTAACCCAGACCTCACGACCAAAATGCACTTCTCGATCGATATAATTATGGTGACAGTTAATCGCCTCTTGCGTCACTGAAAATGCAGGCAGATAGCGCGCGAGGATCCGCAAAGCAGCCTCATCATCAGTTCCCGATTAATACGGGCATATTCCTGAGCCCAACTCACCGCTTCTATATAGCCGTGATAATGTTTTGCCCCTTCTTGAAAATAAGCCAAGTCGGCATCAGGCAAGTGGATGTCATGACGTTCCATATCCCGCTTTGCCTGCGCAATAAAATAACGACCAATAGCATTCCCGATACCGCGGCTCCCCGAGTGAAGCATCACCCAAAGGTTCTCTGACTCGTCCAGGCAAAGCTCAAAAAAAAGTGGTTTCCTCCCCCCAATGTTCCGGCCTGATGCGCCCAACGTCCGGGCTTCACCATTTTTCGTAGTTCAGGATTAGCCTGCAAGATACCATCCAGCCTCTTAGCTAGAGGAGAGTCTCCCCTGATCTTGGCTTTCTGATGTTCCTGACCGGGGCCAATAGGATCACAGATTCGATAGCATGACGAATCTCTTTCAGGTTATACGGCAGTTCAGAGGTAGTCAGAGACAGACGAGCAGCATTGATACCGCAACCGATATCGACGCCAACAGCGGCAGGTATTATCGCTTTCACTGTTGAAATAACGCTACCGATTGTTGCTCCTTTCCCAAGATGGACATCTGGCATTCCGGCAACATGATGATAAATAAAGGGTAAGGCGGCCGTTCTTCTAAGCTGTTCCCCTGTCTGAGAGTCTATATCATCAGTCCAGATTTTAACCGGATGGAGCTGGTGTTTGGTCTGCGGATATACAGTAAGCACTGGCATGGTGTTCGCCTCGTTGCGTTATTTCTCACAGCAACTACTCATCATTATAGGTCTATATGCTTAAATACCTAAGTTGCTAAAAAAAACATTCACAACAACACCTTAAGCCTCAACAATTGACAGGCTTAACTAAACCTCCAACTAACAAACGGTAAATTTTTGGTTAAAAAAAATGATAGGGGATTGCGCTATATCACGCATTGTTGGTACTCTTTTAAATAGACACTGACAGCACATCACAAAAAAAACTGTTAACTCTTGATGCCATTACATGGCTTATTGACCAAGTCCTAATATGCTTAAAAGGTAGTTTTTCTTAAGATACAGATTCTTAGGCTGGTTTAGAAGTTTACATACTGACTATGCTAGGGATGCAACATGTTATCGAAACTATTTGGTCGCACAAATAAAAAGACCAAACAAAACAAAACAGCCAAATCGAACAAAATAAAAAAAAACCGACCTGGATATTGTTCGTTGCATCCATTCCAAAAACGCTGTGAAGCAAATAAAACCCAATGCATACTGCCATTTCGGCCAGCATAAAGCAGTGACGGTCTGTTCAAAGTGCAACCGTACGGCTATGGCATCAGCCCAGTCAGATTTAAAGCCCTGCCCGGATTGCGGAGGAAAAGTTCTACGTGGCACAGGGAGGCATGTAGATGAATTAGAGAAATTTGTTGCCAAATGGGAACACAACCAATGGGTATTCGCCCCTTCAAGCCCGCTCCCCCCCTATCTTGACCGCAGTAAAAAAAATGGAATTTCTACCTATAAGTCACGAAGAGTTACAACACAGCGTATCAATTAATAGCGATATGCTGTGTTTATATTTATCTCTTGTATTTAGTTCTAATATCAGCCGTTATTAGGCAGGTATAACACAGTCATTCGACTAAATATTGGAACCACTGACGTTATCATGCTTTTCAAATAACGCATCAACAACTCTTATTTTCTGGCTCTTAACCAACGGGCATAATGGCAACAATAAATTAAGCGTTTTTTTTCTATGGTAACGAGAATTCAGGATAACCAATCGTTAACCTATAAGGTGCTAGCCTAAGCTTTGCAACAACCAGAAGGTAATTCGTTCTAAATCACTTAAGCAATACTGATGAAAGTATTAATATCATTCCCTATAACTATAGTTTGCCTGATTAAGGAATCACCGGATGACGATTGAAGCACTCATCATTGAAGATGATAAGGATCTAGCAGAGGCCATCAGTGACTACATGGAGCTGGACGGAATGGCGTTCGATTTCGCTTACAATGGGGCTTCTGGGCTTACACTGGTGCTAGAAAACAGTTACGACATTGTTTTGTTAGATATATCTATGCCAAAAATGGATGGACTGACGGTATGTCAGCAACTCAGACAAAAAGGCATCAGCACGCCCATCCTCATGCTGACGGCAAGAGACACCTTGGAGGATAAACTCAAAGGGTTCTCGGCCGGGACGGATGATTACCTAGTAAAGCCATTTGCAATGGCTGAGCTAAAAATGCGGATTCAGGCTTTGGTCAGAAGAACACACGGGACTGTTCAGAAACTTACTGTTGCTAATCTGACTGTCGATATAGACAAGCATGAAGTAACACGTGCAGATAAATCGATATCCTTGTCTCCAGTGTGTTGGAAAATACTTGTTTGTCTCATTCAGCATTCCCCTAACGTGGTTTCGAAACATGAAATAGAAAAGAATGTATGGGGAGACGATCTACCAAGCGCGGATAGTCTCAAGGTTCACTTACATAAGTTGCGCCAACATATCGACAAGCCTTTCTCCTCCCCGCTAATTCACACTGTTCACGGTGTCGGTATCGTCCTTAAAGAGTAATCGTCATGCCCACAATTAAACGAGATATCTATCTATTTTTAGGCGGTTTGGCATTGGTACTGGCGACAGTATACAGCCTGCTAATGAACCAAAGCTACTTGCTGGGGATGGTTGAGACAGAAAAATACGTCTTCATGTATGAGATTTCCTTGCTCGAGCGAGAATATACCACCAACGGGAAATTGCCGATATTTCAGAACGCAGAGACGTTTCAAGTCTATACCGATCTTGCTCAAGTGCCGGAGAAGTATCGCCTGCAACTGGACTGGGAGAACTTTGAACCAGATACTGTATATGACGGATACCTCTACCCGACGTCGGATCAAAATGGACAGTATATTTATGCAATGATGCATCCGTTTAAAACATCCGAGCAGACTTTATACGTCGTTTCTCAGTACGATGAAGACGTTCTCTATAATATCTATGAGCAGCACAATACGTCTCAATCGAACAACCAATTGATTGGAATAGTAGCTGGCATATTGATTATTATTGTTTTCCTTATAGTCAGAGTGCTCATCAATCGCCTGACTCAACCAGTCTTCAAGCTACTTAGCTGGGCTCAAACCCTAGATACCGAAGCACCACCCAAAGCGCAGGAGCTTCGCTATTCAGAATTCGAACAATTAGCTGATCAACTGTCGAGCAGTGTTAGAAAACAAAGAGAAGTCGTCGAAAGGGAAGAGTTTTTTTTCTCCGTGCTGCCAGCCATGAAATGCGCACTCCCGTAGCAATAATCTCTGCAAGTGCTGAAATGCTAGAGCGTATCGCGCAAGGCTCTAAACCCAGCGCTCAGCGAGCGATTGGCAGAATTACACGCTCTACGGCCAATATGCACAGTCTCATTACAACTTTGCTTTGGATAGCTCGTGATAACAACAATGATCTTGCTGTCGAGAATATCGATCTTCCCCTGCTGGTAGATAACGTCATTCACGAGCTCGATTACCTGGCAGAAGGTAAAACGGTAGAGATTAATATAGAAGGTAACCAAGAGCGGCAACTGCAAAAGCAGGTCCGCGAGCTGGTCAGAATTGTTGTGGTCAATCTAATCCGAAATGCTCTTCAACACTCCCAGGCTGAAGCTATCAAAATCAAATTGTCAGGCTCTTCGCTGTCGATAGAAAATACCGCGGCAAACACCTCAGATAACACTGCTGATGTACACAGTACAAGCTTTGGCGTGGGCCTTTATCTGGTCGAGAAAATTTGCACCAAGCAAGGTTGGTATTTCGAAACCATATATAATGGAAACATGTCTAATGAAACCACAACGAATAAAACCACACCTGATAAAGATACCTTCAGGGTAGTCGTTAACTTCTGCCCTCACCGTAGAAATTAACCTAAAATTAACCCTTCATCTTTTAAGCTGGCGATACACACGATTTGAGACTTTCCGTATGTATCGCTTCTTACTCGCTCCACTTTCGCTAGTGCTATCAGCCCTGTTCGTTGTCTGGCTTGTTAAATCGACATGGGTTAATTCCCATCCTTTAATAAACTTCAAACTCGATATTGAGTCTGCACTGGGTATTACCAGAAAACCAATAAAAAAAAGAAAACACCCTCCCTTTTCAAGTTCCAGATAGAAACAAGGCTCCTCAGCAATATACGGTCACAACTCAGCCAACCATGTATTTTGTTGGAATAGAAAAGAGAATAAATTTAAAAGGCTATCTGGGAGCAAGCGATATTTTCAACGCATGGAAAGAGTATGCCAAAAATAGCAAGACACTTGGCATTGAAAACAAGATAAGTAACAGAGTCTATATTATTTATACTGACTCTTCTCAGTATCCGATAGGTCATATCACCATATTCCTAGCCTACCGGGTATCGGAGTTTGCTGGTATCCC
>LLEN01000109.1_pt1 | contig 17721 bp, 17 predicted proteins | sample 595881 | NCBI WGS metagenome assembly LLEN01 (sample SAMN02919314, study PRJNA255460) | bioreactor metagenome | biome: chemostat; feature: culture 2012_10.3; material: sediment; isolation source: day86 10degC chemostat 2012 inoculated with Wadden Sea sediment taken from... | place: Germany: Bremen ...
GCAGGATTGCAAACTCGGCGTCAAAATAGCGTGATAGGACGGTATCGGGATAACGCTGGATCTGATTAGACAAAATCATGCCGACATCCTGAATCAGCTCATCGGCAACCTCTTTGCCTTTTTCTGTCAATAACTCATCCCAGTCAGAAATCCGGATCAGGATCACGGCACCGTGCGTCTCCTGATCCTGCACCATCGATTGCAGTCGGCTATCAAAAAGTACCCTGTTTGCCGCTCCGGTTAATTGGTCAAGAAAAGTATGGGTACGAATAAATGTATCAAACCGACTCCGTTCCTGGCGGGCATCTTTCAGCTCGGCAATCATCTGATCCAATGCAAGGCTGGCCGTAGCCGGCCACTCTTGCTCATCCCCGACTGCATTGTCGTCTACCTTTCCGGCGAGGATCAACCGCCCGCGGTGCTCCAGCAGTTCCGAACCATAGAGTTGCTGACGCAGCCAGTTCACGCCCCGCACCAGCCCCATAATAATGATCACAATAGCAAGGCTGATCGATGACATGGCACCGATGGAATACGTAAATTCCGTATACGGCGGGATTGATTTTAAATTAATAAAAAAAACCCGGATTATGGTTCAGCGTATAGTGGCTTTTCTGCAAAATTGTCGGGTCATTGACAGGCTGAAGCCCCTTGAAGGCATAAATAACCCCTGCCGAACTTCCTACCTCCAGCTCCACAACATTGCTGGCCTTCAGTAACTTGGGTAACCAACGAGATAAAGACTGCGCCCCTTGCGGATCGGCAAGCTCCACATCAATCACCTCAACGACACCGTCGATATAATGAGTCAGGTAGTCCTGTCCCAACTTTCGAAAACTGACAGCTCCGCCGATAAAAATAACGAAGATGGCACAAATAACGATGAGCGTAACAAAGGCAACCAGACGGTTGGTTAGCTTCATCCCAGAGGCTTTTCTCATAAGGATCCAATTCTAGCTAAATAAATGACGTCCCAAATGACCCACCACCGAGTCAATCCAAGCAATTAAGCACAAGTTTAATGAGCAAAGTATCACTCCCGCGGCTGCAGTGTTAGTGTTCAGGTCGACAATTTAAAAAAAATTGTTAATTAATACCAAACAGACCAACCTGCCAACGCTTTTCGCTGTCGATTGTTCAGATCATCGTCCTGTTTGTTATCATCAGCTTACCGGTTTCAGTAACAGCCTGCGGATATTACAAATATATGGATTGGATAACGTGTACCACCAGCTTTGTCACGGTTGTCGATCAAGGGTCTCTGGCCCAGGCAGCAACGAAGCTCAATACCTCAAGTTCAGCCCTGTCGAAACGCCTTTCATGGCTGGAAAAACAGCTCGGGGTTCAGTTATTAAAGCGGACAACCCGCAGCCTGACAGTGACAGATGCCGGTAAGCTATTTTACCAGCGTAGTGCCCGCCTACTGGAAGACTGGCACCAGATGCTAGCCGAAACAACCTCAACCTATGGCGAGGTCAGCGGCATACTACGGATCGGAGCACCGCTGGCAACCGGCAGCCGCTTGCTCGTTCACTACCTCGCTGAATTTATTGAAACCTATCCCAATATTCAGGTAGAGCTGCACACGATAACACCGGGCCAGCTTCCTGATCTCAATCTGGATGTGTTTATTAGCCGGGAGCTAACCGACTTCAACTCCTCCAGCTATATTGCGACTCGGTTATTTAACTTCCAACCCAGTTTTTATGCTTCTCCCGGTTATCTGGAAGATAAGTCACAGATCGAAACCCCAGAGCAACTGACTCAGCACAATTGCCTACTCTTTGGTACTCATGGTCATGAACAAGAACATGTTTTTGAAAACAACCTGCGCTTGCGGTTGCGAGGCAATTTCACCACCCAAAACCCCGAGGCCCTGGTCGCCGCAGCGGTTGCCGGAATGGGTATCATCTTAACCGGAGAGAAAATGGTTAAGAGAGAGCTTGGCAAGGGCCTACTCGTCCCGGTACTGCCTGAGCTGAAACAGCCAGTCAGCTCAGCCTACGCTTATTACCCTAAACTTGACTACAACCATGTTAAGACCAAACTATTTATTGATTTTATTAAGGAAAAGTCCAATTCGGCATGACCGTTCTAGTATCAAAGAACTAAAGCGCAGACAATAAAAAGCAGCGATATGCGCTGCTTTTCTCTGACATCTCAGTTTACTTGTCTGTTTTCCGACTTAGAACGGGATGTCATCATCGAAATCCATTGGCGGCTCATTATACTGCTGCTGTGGCTGCTGAGGAGCCTGCTGCTGTGGTGCCGACTGTTGCTGCTGTTGTGGAGCAAAATTCTTCTGCTGAGGAGCTGCCGCTGGTTGTTGTGGCTGTCCCCAACCACCTTGCTGCTGCTGACCGCCACCCATAGGTGCGCCCATGCCCTGACCCTGACCGCCACCCTGACGACCGCCAAGCATTTGCATCACGCCGTTAAAGCCCTGAACCACAACTTCTGTTGTGTAGCGATCCTGACCACTTTGGTCTTGCCATTTACGAGTCTGCAATTGACCTTCAATGTATACCTGTGAACCTTTACGCAGATATTCACCAGCAACTTCAGCAAGCTTGCCAAATAGCGCAACACGGTGCCATTCAGTCTTCTCACGCTGCTCGCCAGTTGCTTTATCACGCCATGATTCAGAGGTAGCAATGGTAATATTTGCTACTGCACCACCACTTGGCATATAACGGATTTCTGGGTCATTACCTAAGTTACCGACTAAGATAACCTTATTTACGCCACGACTGGCCATACTTAACTCCAAATCTGTTCGCGTACTATCTGATTACCAATAGCCGCTTAGTCAAAGTTTATACTTAATCGCGCAGTTTATCATGCTGACACGGTTTAGGCATAGAGCCCTAACCGTGTTATCTGACGCAATTTTTATTCATTCCTCATGAGTGACTGATCCACAATCAGAAACTCCCGCCAGTATGTATTATGCACGCATTCCAAACACGAAGACGCTCAATAAACACACATTACACTGTATCTTTATACAGGTTAAGCTTTCAAGCTTTTCCTTGCTATGCAATAATGCCGCATCAATTAGTCAGTCATAAAGCTCGCATACCATGGATAAGATCGAAGTCAGGGGTGCCCGGACCCATAACCTTAAAAACATCAGCCTTTCTATTCCCCGCGACAAGCTGATTGTAATTACCGGCCTGTCTGGCTCAGGTAAGTCCTCACTCGCCTTTGATACCCTGTATGCCGAAGGTCAGCGCCGCTATGTGGAATCCCTCTCGGCCTACGCACGCCAATTCTTATCCTTAATGGAAAAGCCGGATGTCGATCATATTGAAGGGCTTTCACCTGCCATATCTATCGAGCAAAAATCGACCTCGCATAATCCGCGTTCGACCGTAGGTACCATCACCGAGGTGTACGATTACCTGCGTCTGCTCTATGCCCGAGTCGGTGAGCCTCGTTGTCCGACCCATGATGTCGAACTAGCCGCCCAGACTGTCAGCCAGATGGTCGATAAGGTGCTTGAGCTGCCGGAAGGCAGCAAGATGATGTTATTGGCTCCGATCGTCAAAGAACGCAAAGGAGAGCACGTAAAAACACTGGCCAACCTTGCGGCACAGGGATATATCCGTGCTCGTATCGATGACGAGGTCTGCGACCTCTCCGATCCACCGACATTGGAGCTTCATAAGAAACATACTATTGAGGTTGTTGTTGATCGCTTTAAGGTCCGCGATGATCTCCAGCAGCGGCTGGCTGAATCTTTTGAAACGGCACTGGAATTATCCGGTGGTACCGTCGTGATCAGCCGATGGCCGCAGGTGAGATGGATGAGATCGTTTTTTTCAGCCAACTTTGCCTGCCCGCACTGCGGATACAGCATGCAAGAGCTGGAACCTCGACTATTCTCGTTCAACAACCCTGCCGGCGCCTGCGGACATGCGACGGTCTTGGTGTTCAACAGTATTTCGATCCAGATCGCGTTGTGCAAAATGGTGAGCTTAGCCTCTCAGGCGGTGCTATCCGCGGCTGGGACAAGCGAAATTTCTATTACTACCAGATGCTCAAATCAATGGCTGAGCATTTTGAGTTTGATATCGACACACCATTTGACGAACTACCAAAGAAAATCCAGAACCTAGTTTTAAGTGGTTCCGGTAAAAAAAAGAAATTGAGTTCAAGTACATCAATGACCGTGGTGATATCACGGTGCGTCGTCATCCGTTCGAGGGGATCCTCAATAACATGGAGCGTCGCTACCGTGAGACAGAATCCAACTCGGTACGCGAAGAACTGATAAAATTTGTCTCGACCAAGCCATGTAGCGGCTGCAACGGCTCTCGTCTGCGCCTTGAAGCCCGTAATGTCTTTATCGCCGATACCACTCTGCCGCAGATCAGTGAGATGAGCATAATTGAGGCACTGGAGTTCTTCAAGCACCTGTCACTGGCCGGTCAAAGGGCCCAGATTGCAGATAAGATTCTCAAGGAGATCTGTGACCGCCTGAACTTCCTGGTGAACGTCGGCCTGAACTACCTCAACCTGTCACGCAGTGCCGAGACCCTGTCGGGGGGAGAAGCCCAGCGTATCCGCCTGGCCAGCCAGATTGGTGCCGGCCTGGTCGGGGTAATGTATGTACTCGATGAGCCGTCAATCGGCCTCCACCAGCGCGATAACGAACGCCTTCTCAAGACATTGACCCATCTTCGCGATCTCGGTAACACCGTGATTGTGGTCGAACATGATGAAGATGCCATCCGTACCGCCGACTATGTAATTGATATCGGTCCGGGAGCCGGTGTACACGGTGGCCAGATAATTGCCGAGGGTGGTCTGCACGATATTCTTGATGCACCTGAGTCATTGACTGGCCAGTACCTTAGCGGTGCAAAGTCGATTGCGATACCGGAGCGGCGAATCAAGTTCGACCCCGAAAAAAAACCGTCAAGCTACTGGGCGCAACAGGCAATAACCTAAAAAAAATGTTGACGCTGAAATTCCAGTCGGCCTGTTTACCTGTATTACCGGTGTGTCCGGCTCAGGGAAGTCGACCCTTATCAACGATACTTTCTTTCGCATTGCCCACCACCAGCTAAATGGGGCTACGTCTGGCGATGCCGCCCCGTATCGCGAGATCCAGGATCTGGAGCACTGCGACAAAGTTATCGATATCGATCAGAGCCCAATAGGCCGTACACCACGTTCCAATCCCGCTACCTATACCGGGATCTTTACCCCGATCCGAGAGCTTTTTGCCGGAACCCAGGAATCCAGAGCCCGCGGCTATAAGCCCGGCCGTTTCAGCTTTAATGTGAAAGGCGGGCGTTGTGAAGCCTGCCAGGGGGATGGTGTCATTAAGGTTGAAATGCACTTCCTGCCAGATGTGTATGTACCTTGCGACTCATGTAAAGGCAAACGCTATAACCGTGAAACCCTCGAGATTCGCTATAAAGGCAAGACCATCGACGAAGTTCTGGAGTTAACCGTTGAAGACGCAAGAGAATACTTTGATCCGGTTCCAGCAATCGCAAGAAAGTTGCAGACATTAATCGATGTCGGCTTATCGTATATTCGACTTGGGCAAGCGGCGACCACCTTATCCGGCGGCGAAGCACAACGAGTTAAACTGGCCCGCGAGCTATCTAAACGCGATACGGGTAAAACCCTGTATATTTTGGATGAGCCAACGACCGGCCTGCATTTCCACGATATTCAACAACTTCTGTCGGTCTTGCACCGCCTGCGTGATCATGGCAATACCATTGTCGTCATTGAGCATAACCTTGATGTGATCAAAACCGCGGATTGGATCATTGACCTTGGCCCAGAAGGAGGTAACGGAGGCGGCGAAATTGTCGCAGCAGGCACACCGGAGCAGGTAGCCATGGTTGATGGTTCGCATACAGCACGTTTCCTCAAGCCACTACTGCCGGCCTTAGGTCAATAAAACAAAATAAGGCATGACAAATAACACTCAGGCTGGTATCAATCAGCCTGTTTAGTTTCAGACATCAGCTCAACAGGCCCAGAATTACCATGACAGTGTTACACGTACAAGGCACCAGGCTGGCAGAGCAGAAAATTAGCAAACCTATGGTTCGCCCCTTTCTGGCTTCATTGGGTTTTCTGTTTTTGCTGGCGATGCATTACTTCCAGCACAACCCGGGGGGCTCTGGGCTGGAGCTATCATTCAATGCTGCAAGCTGGATCCCCTTCAGCTTTGCCATTGCGTTCGGTTTATTTGAAATATGCCGTCAGAAAACCTGGCGCTATTCACGCCTGACACTCATCCTGATTGTGTGCTGTATCCTGCTGACCATCCCGGCTCTGTATCCCAATGCCGTTGGTTCCGAAGTGATCAACCGGTTGTTGGTCTATGGGCTGGCATGATATTTTTCATCTGCCTACAGCAATTTTCGTTCAGCCATAGACAACGTCAGCGGATGCTGTGGATGGTGCTTATTGCCGTCTGGTTACAGGCTATACTCGGTTGGTGTCAATTTATCTGGCTGGAACCCGGTAATGCAATGGGCTACGACACAATAGAAAATCGTCCTTACGGTATTTTCCAGCAGCCTAATGTCATGGCCAGTTTTCTGGCTACCGGCTTGGTTTTATCCGCCTATCTGCTGGCACGTATTCCGATGTACCGTGGAAAGTGGTCATGGCAGCAGCTTGTCTTGCTGCTTACCCCTGTCGTCACTACCCCAATACTGGTTGTTCTCAGCTCCCGCACCGGCTGGCTGGGTGCCATCGTGGGTGTCGGATTGATGATCCCATACCTGCGCCGCTTTGCTGCAAAAGCGCCATACCGAATGTGGCTACTAATGATAGTACTTGGCCTGAGTGTATCCTGGAGCCTAAGCAGCAGTACAGGTTGGTCCCCCAAAGAAGAGAGGGTAAGCCTAGAAAGCGCACGGTCGATTCATATTCCGCAAGCCTTTAATATGTTTTTAAAACAACCGTTAGCAGGTTATGGCTACGGCACCTTTGAAACCTCATTTATTACTCAGACAGCGCAGTGGCATCAGGCAGATCCCGAGCAACACTACGGCCTAGCGGCACTAGACCATCCACACAATGAGCTACTGTACTGGGCATCCGAAGGCGGGATCATTCCGCTCATTGCTCTGCTACTAGCAGCGGCAGCCGTCCTTGCCAAAATAAGGAAAGCCAGGGAAGGTACTCAACTGGCACTGGTTGGCCTGTTTTTTTTCCGATAACATTACATACCCAACTCGAATACCCCTTCTATCATTCACTGGCGCACTGGGTGATCTTCATTATTTTGATTTATTGGGTGGATAACCTGACCGCCAAATATTTCAGGTTCAAAGCCAGTTACGTACTCACCATCAGACTCTTGGTATTGCTTCTTCCTATCGCGACTACCAGCTTTATGGCAACGACTCTGTACTCTGGCTATCTACTAACAAAATATGAAACAACCAAGCCGGTCAATGTAGATTATCTGCTCAAGGTCAATAACCCTTGGGCCTGGAAAAAAATCGCTTTGAATGGGATTTGCACGCCACTCAGCTTCAGCTTGGGGCGGCCTCGAACAACCCTGAACTGATCAATGAATACATTCAATGGGCAACCCAAAAAGCCATTAACTGGCCTCGCCCGGCCCTGTATCAAAACCTAATCGCAGCCTATCAGCTACTTGGAAATCCTAGCCAAGCAGGCCAGATAAAACAGGAAGCAAAGTACCTGTTCCCGGGCATTGACTTTAGCTCAAGCGAGGCTATTCCGACATTGAATAACGCTGATACCGTCGCTGAAAACCGCAACAATCATTCAGCGATACCGGAACAATCCAATTAGTAGTACAAACAAAAACGGCTACCAAGGTAGCCGCTTTTATTGCTGCTGCAGTTACTTCAACCTTACTTCAGCGTGGTTTCCAGGGCCTTCAGGCACAAAGCAACATTTTCACTTCTTGCAGCATACCCCATCAGGCCAATCCGCCATGCCTTACCGGCAAGCGAACCAAGACCGGCTCCGATTTCTAAGTTATAGCGCTCAAGCAACGTCTTGCGAACAAGGGCATCATCAACACCATCGGGGATATGTACAGCATTGAGTTGCGGCAGGCGGCTCGCTTCATCAACCACAAACTCAATACCTAGCTTTTCTAACCCTTCGCGGAGCTCCAAGTGAATATCCTTGTGGCGTTGCCAGGCATTTTCCAACCCTTCACTCATCAATAGAACAAGGGCTTCATGCAGCGCATACAAACTGTTGATGGGTGCGGTATGGTGGTAACTACGCTTGCCTTCTCCACTCCAGTACCCCAACACCAAACTTTGGTCGAGGAACCAGCTCTGCACCCGGCTTTTTCGGCTTTGAATCTTATCCACGGCACGCTGCGAAAAGGTAAGTGGCGACAGGCCAGGTACACACGACAGACACTTCTGGCTACCGGAATAAACCGCATCAAGCTGCCACTCGTCCACCAGCAGAGGAACACCACCCAAAGAGGTAACCGCATCGACAATCGTCAGACAATCATGCTGACGTGCAAGTTTAGCGATAACCTCGGCATCACTTAGCGCCCCGGTAGAGGTTTCGGCATGTACAAATGCTACAATTTTGGCATCAGGATTTGCCTCCAGCGCCTGTTCAACCAATGCTGCTCAACAGGCTCACCCCATGCATTATCGACCATCACAGCTTCACCGCCACAACGCTCGACGTTCTCACGCATTCGGTCACCAAACACGCCATTACGGCAGACAATCACTTTGTCACCAGGCTCGACCAAGTTAACAAAGCAAGCTTCCATTCCGGCACTACCCGGAGCCGATACCGCTATTGTGAAAGTATTTTTAGTCTGGAAGGCATATTGCAGCAACTGTTTCAGCTCATCCATCATGCCAATAAACAACGGATCCAAATGACCGATGGTCGGACGGCTTAACGCCTGCAGTACCTGCGGATAAATATCAGATGGCCCGGGGCCCATTAGTGTTCGTTGTGGTGGATAAAAACTACCGATTGTCATTATTGTATCTCCCTTTAAAGAGTTCGGTGATTCCCTGAAGTGCTGTCGTAGGGTAGCAATGCGGTGCCAACAGTACGTTTATCTAAGACAGAAATAATCTAAGACAAAAGTAACACCGTTTAGTCTTCATGCAGTTAACCAGTATTAAAGGAATTTTGTTTTGAAGCAAGCTAAGTAGCATAAGCATTAAATAGCCTGCCGTATTTATTGCAATTTTTTTTGCATAATTTTCCACATGACCATTGACAACCAAGCAACAAATTCGCTTCAATGGAGATCGTTTTTTTTGTTCATCCTGATGATTGGAATGTCATCGGGTAAAAATAGAAGAGGAGCGTTACCCAGGTATCTATGTTGCGGGCCCCACCCCTAGGCAACATTAGAGAGGGGGAGTAACGCCGAGATACTGCCGGACAGGGGGGCCTGCAGTATCGGCTATGAAGGTTGAATCCTTCTGGCTGTCACCTTTCGCTAATGAAAGGTGGGGAGCTTCTGGTTGCAGCGCTATCAATACGTCTCGCCTACCTGCTCTCCTGACAATTGGACGTCGGGAATATCCTCCCGAGTAAATTCCCTATTTTTCGTTATAATTTTACTGTTATTGGGAGACTTGCTTTGAGCCCTGTAGATAATAATGCCACAGCCTTGACTGTCGCTAAGTTTGGCGGAACCAGTGTTGCCGATTTTACGGCAATGAGCCGCAGTGCCGCGATCATAAAACAGAACCCAGCAGCCCGAATCATTTTGATCAGTGCATGCTCCGGCGTTACCAACCTGCTTGTCGAGCTAGCCAACGGCGTAAACGATTCGACCCGTCGCCAACAACTTCTGGCTCGTCTAAAGGAAATACACCACAACGTCATTAGCGAACTGAAATCGCCAGAAAGCGTGCTCACAGAGGTAAACAGCTTATTAGATTCAGTATCAATTCTGGCTAAACAAGCTGCCACACAGCCGAGCATACCGTTGACCGATCAATTGGTTTCTCATGGTGAATTGCTATCAACTCACCTGTTTAGCCAGATCCTTAACGAGATGGACGTCGACACCATCCGTTTCGATATTCGTAACATTATGCGGACCGATAGCCAGTTCGGAAAGGCTATTCCGCAGCCAGAGATGATCCGCCAGCTTGCGGCAACAGAACTACAGCCATTATTGGAGAACCAGGTTGTGGTCTCGCAGGGATTCATTGGCTCAGACAGCGAAGGGAAAACCACCACACTAGGGCGTGGTGGTAGTGACTACAGTGCGGCACTCGTGGCTGAAGCGACAGACGCCTCGACACTGGAAATCTGGACTGATGTGCCGGGTATGTACAGCACCGATCCTCGTATCACCTCGCAGCCAAACCCATTAAAGAGATCAGTTTTAGCGAAGCCTCTGAAATGGCCAACTTCGGAGCAAAAATCCTACACCCCTCAACATTGGTCCCAGCCGTTCGCCAGCAGATCCCTGTATTTATCGGTTCCTCAAAAGCTCCAGAAAAAGGTGGGACATGGATCCGTGAAAGCGTTGATGAAGCGCCGCTATTTCGCGCGCTTGCCCTACGCTGCAACCAAACTATGGTTACGCTCACAAGCCTGAATATGTTCCATGCCTATGTTTTCTGGCCGAAGTATTCCGCGTTCTTGCCGAACATAAAATCTCAGTGGATCTTATCACCACCTCGGAGGTGAGCGTCTCACTAACACTGGATCAAACCGATACGGGAGGCGGCGCACCAACGCTACCTGAAAAGGCCGTCAAAGAGCTCAATAAGCTATGCCGCGTTGAGGTTGAACAAGGCCTGTGCCTAGTCGCGCTTATCGGTAATCAAATGAGCAGTACAAAAGGGTCGGCAAAACAAATATTCGGAACTTTGGAAGACTACAACCTACGGATGATTTGCTATGGTGCCAGCCCGCACAACCTCTGCTTCCTGGTTAAGGAACAAGATGCAAAGTCCGTTGTGAAAAAAAACTCCATAAGAAAATTCTCGAGTAACACCATCCGGCGTTTATAGCCACCCAATAAACCCAAAGAGGGCGCCACTAGGCGCCCTCTTCGCTACAATATTTCAGGGTTTATTTTCTGATTTTGGCTTTAACTTATAAGTTAGGGCCCAACCATTTTTCAGCTTCAACCAAATCCCAACCTTTGCGTTCAGCATAGCTATCACGCTGATCTGCTTGTATCTGTGCCACCGCAAAGTAGCGCGACTCCGGATGTGAGAAATACCACCCCGAAACTGCTGCACCCGGCCACATCGCAAAGCTTTCTGTCAGTATCATTCCGGTGTTCGACTCGGCATCTAACAGCTTCCAAATCTCAGCCTTCTCGGTATGCTCGGGACAAGCTGGATAGCCAGGCGCAGGACGAATACCTTGATACTTCTCGCGGATCAGATCTTCATTACCCAGATCTTCATCGGCTGCATAGCCCCAAATTTCCTTACGAACCATTTGGTGCATGCACTCAGCAAATGCTTCAGCCAAACGATCGGCAACAGCTGGATCATAATGGCATTGTAATCATCGCCCTTAGCCTTAAATTGCGCCGCAATATCATATTCACCAATACCACCAGTAACCGCAAAAGCACCAATCCAGTCAGCCTTTCCACTTTCTTTCGGTGCAATGTAATCCGACAAGCAGTAATTTGGCCCTTTTGGTTTATTCGTTTGCTGACGTAACCCCCGTAACGTTGTCAGCACCTCTGAACGAGACTCATCAGTGTAAACTTCAATATCATCACCGATATTATTGGCAGGGAATAACCCGCACACACCATTGGCTTTGATCATGCCGGTCTGTTCGATTTCATCCAGTAGTTTATTGGCATCATCAAACAGTCGCTGTGCTTCTTCACCTACGACTTCATGGCGTAAGATAGTTGGGTACTTACCACTGAGCGACCAGGTCATAAAGAAAGGGGTCCAATCGATATAATTACGTAATGTTGATATCGGGAAATCTTTGAACGTATGGATCCCACCTTGCGCCGGAACTGGTGGCTGATAAGCCTCCCAATCAATAACCACCTTATTGGCTCGAGCTTTTTCCAAGATGATCGGGGCTGTGCGCGGTTTCTTGCGGGCATATTGATCCCGCACCACCTCATACTCGTTGTTCAGACGCTCGACAAATGCAGGGCGCTGTTCATCAGAGAGCAGGGCAGAACAGACCCCTACAGCACGAGAAGCGTTCGATACGTAAACCACAGGAGCATGGTAATTCTCTTCAATCTTCACCGCTGTATGCGCTTTGGAGGTGGTGGCACCGCCAATCAACAAGGGTAAATTAAAGCCCTGACGCTCCATCTCTTTTGCAACGTGTACCATCTCATCCAAGGACGGGGTGATCAGACCGCTCAATCCGATAATATCAACGTTTTCTTCTTTAGCGACTTTCAGGATCTTATCGCAGGACACCATCACGCCAAGATCAATAATTTCATAGTTATTGCACTGCAGTACTACGCCAACAATATTCTTCCCAATGTCATGAACATCGCCTTTTACCGTCGCCATCAGGATCTTGCCATTTGTACTACTGGCTTGTTTCTCTGCATTAATATACGGTTCAAGGTAAGCAACTGCCTGTTTCATGACGCGTGCTGACTTTACTACCTGCGGCAAGAACATCTTACCTTCACCAAACAAGTCACCAACAATATTCATCCCGTTCATCAACGGACCTTCAATCACCTCGAGTGGCTTGCTCGAATTCTGCCGAGCTTCTTCCGTGTCTTCGACAATAAACTCAGTAATGCCTTTGACCAATGCATGCGACAGGCGTTTTTCGACATCCCAACCACGCCATTCTTGTGCACTACGGTCTTCTTCTACCGTACCACTATCACGGTACTTCCCCGCAATATCCAATAAACGTTCAGTACTGTCATCGCGGCGGTTAAGCACAACATCTTCCACAGCCTCTCGTAGTTCATCAGGCAAGTCATCATAAATCGCCAGCTGACCGGCATTCACAATTCCCATGTCCATGCCGTTCTTAAAGCAGTGATACAGAAATACTGCATGAATTGCCTCCCGCACCGGATTATTACCCCGGAACGAGAATGACACGTTGGATACACCGCCTGAGACCATGGCATATGGCAAAGTACGCTTGATGTCGCCAACCGCTTCAATAAAGTCAACAGCGTAGTTATTGTGCTCATCAATACCCGTAGCAACCGCAAAAATGTTCGGGTCAAAAATAATATCTTCCGGCGGAAAGCCACCTCATCAACCAGCACACGGTAGGCATCTGTACAAATTTCGATTTTCCGCTCACGGGTATCAGCCTGGCCAACTTCATCAAATGCCATCACTATCACAGCAGCACCATAACGTCGGATCAGCTTGGCCTGGGCAACGAACTTTTCTTTACCTTCTTTGAGCGAGATTGAGTTAACAATGGATTTACCCTGAACACACTTCAAGCCAGCTTCAATCACTTCCCATTTGGAGGAATCGACCATAATCGGTACTTTTGATATCTCAGGCTCGGTCGCACAGAGGTTTAGAAAGCGAACCATCGCAGCCTCGGCATCCAGCATCCCTTCATCCATATTGATATCGATGATCTGAGCTCCAGCCTCCACCTGCTGACGCGCCACTTCTAGCGCTTCATCGTAGAGTTCTTCTTTAATCAGGCGTTTAAAGCGTGCTGAACCAGTAACGTTTGTTCGTTCCCCTACGTTAATAAATAAGGTTTCAGCGTCAATGGCCAATGGCTCAAGGCCCGAAAGCCGACAGGCAACAGGAAGTTCAGGGAGCTGGCGAGGTGTGACATCACGCGTTACTGCGGCCATTTGGCGAATATGCTCAGGAGTTGTACCGCAGCATCCGCCAACTAAGTTCAAGAAACCACTCTGTGCCCACTCTTTAATGTGCTCAGCCATATCCTCTGGGCTGAGATCATATTCACCAAAAGCGTTAGGTAGGCCGGCATTAGGGTGCGCAGAGACTGCACACTCAGAGATCCGTGATAGTTCATCGACATACTGACGTAGTTCATCAGGACCCAAGGCACAGTTCAAACCAAATGAAATCGGCTTAACATGACGGAGAGAATTATAGAATGCCTCGGTTGTCTGGCCTGAGAGTGTACGCCCTGATGCATCGGTAATCGTACCCGAGATCATCACAGGCAATTCAAAGCCAAGCTCTTCAAAAACACTTTCAACAGCGAATGAACAAGCTTTTGCATTCAAGGTATCAAAGATGGTTTCGATCAGAATTAAATCAGAACCACCTTTAATCAATGCTCGGGTAGATTCTGAATATGCCTCAACCAATTGGTCAAAGGTCACATTTCGAAAACCAGGATCGTTAACATCTGGCGAGATGGAACATGTGCGGTTAGTAGGGCCGAGGACTCCGGCAACAAAGCGAGGTTTTCCGGGTGTTTTTGCCGTCCACTCATCAGCAGCCTGACGGGCTAGGCGAGCAGCTTCCAGATTGATCTCTGCACTTAGACTTTCCATATCATAGTCAGCCATGGCAATCGTAGTAGCATTAAAAGTGTTCGTTTCCAGAATATCCGCACCAGCCTCTAAATAGGCAGAATGGATATCCTTGATCAATTGGGGTTGTGTCAGCACCAGTAGATCATTGTTACCTTTAAGATCAGAATGCCAATCAGCAAACCGCGCACCACGATAATCGTCTTCTTCCAGCTTGTAGCCCTGAATCATGGTGCCCATGCCACCATCAATGATCAGGATTTGCTGCTCTAATCGCTTCTGCAATAATTCCTTTCCCTTTAACACCACACTACTTCCCTTCTCTAATTTTACAGCTGAATAACATCCTACCACAGTCCATATGGAAATCTAGACGTCTAAAGTTGTTTTCGATACCAAAACAAAGCCAGAATATAGGAAAGTTTTCTATAGCTATCGCAGCGTGATGGATTTATATTTTGTCACAATTTCACTCTTTACTCTTAACCACATAGAGGTTGACGCATGTCGGTCTATAGCACCCTCTGCTTCCTTGCTGCTGCAGCAATGATAATTGCATTTATAAACAGCAAAATAGGAAAGATGCAGACAACTATCGCCATCACTGCCGGTGCATTGGTATTGTCACTGGGTATTGTTATCGCAGGTCAAAATGGCTGGTTCCATCTTGAAGATATTGCCGCCGAGCAACTTGGTGAAATCAACTTTGAGAGTTTTCTGCTAAAAGGGATCCTTGGCTTCTTGCTGTTCGCAGGTGGATTGGGGATTAAACTGCCTAACCTTGAAGATCAAAAATGGGAAATAACGGTACTGGCTCTGGCGGCTACCCTGTTCTCTACCTTCTTCATTGGTTTTTCGCTATGGGGGATCTGTCAGCTTCTTGGTATTCACTTTGATCTGATCTATTGCCTGATCTTCGGCTCATTAATTTCGCCAACCGATCCGATTGCAGTATTGGCTATTGTTAAAAAGCTCGATGCACCACGACGTATCTCAACACAGATTGAAGGTGAATCACTTTTTAATGATGGTTTTGGCTTGGTTATTTTCGTTACCTTGTTCACCGTTGCCTTCGGCAATGAAACGCCTACCGTATTAGGGGTTGGCCAACTGTTTCTTCAGGAAGCAATTGGTGGGATCGCCTATGGTTTTGCCTTAGGCCTGCTATTCCACTACTTAATTAGCTCAACCGATGACCATTCAATGGAGCTGCTACTGACTTTGGGGATTCCAACTGCAGGCTATGTCTTCGCTGATGTCATTCATGTATCCGGGCCACTGGCAATGGTGGTTTCTGGAATCATGATTGGAAACTGGACCCGCTATATCGGTTTTTCAAAAGAGAGTGAAGAGCATCTCGATCACTTCTGGGAGCTCGTTGACGAATTCCTCAACGGCGTATTATTCCTGTTGATAGGTATGAGCATGCTGCAATTCAGCTTCCATCAGGAAGACTGGATATTGATGGTAATTGCCATTCCTTTGGTATTACTCAGCCGATATTTAAGTGTCAAGCTGTCGTATATGAGCTTCGAGCGTTACCGTGAATATAATCCTCTTTCTGTGAGAATCCTGACTTGGGGAGGTTTGCGTGGTGGTCTTGCCCTGGCAATGGCAATGGCTATACCAGCAGGTATTACGGTCATTCCCGAAAAGAGCATTGATGTCAGGGAAATCATTCTGGTGATGACCTACGCTGTCGTCGTATTCTCGATTCTTATACAAGGGTCAACCATTACCCCTCTTATCCACAAAGCCAAAGTGTGGGAAGCCGAAAATAAATAACCGCTTTAAACAAGAAGACCTGCAATCGCAGGTCTTTTTCTATCTACATCTAGGCCAATCAATCATCTTTGGTAAAATTGGCTTCCGAGAAATGAGCCAGATCATAAGGCGTTTGTTGATAAACACAGTAGTTCAGCCAATTGGCAAATAGCAAATGACCATGGCTGCGCCAGCTAGCGACAGGGGAGTTCTTCGGGTCATCACCTGGATAGTAATTCACCGGAATACTCGGATCCATCCCTTCGCCTAAATCCCGCAAGTACTCATTGTGCAAGTATTTACGTCATATTCAGGATGACCAGTGACGAAAACATTTCGCTTATCTTTCGTTGCCGCTAAATAAACTCCTGCTTGCTCAGATGTCGCCAAAATATCAAGATCAGTATGCTCAGCTAGATACTCTGGTGAAAAATCAGCGTATCGAGAGTGTGGCGCTAAGAAGGAATCATCAAAGCCACGGAGCATTGGATGATGACAATCATGTGTCTGATGAAAGTAGATCCCTGATAGCTTCTCTCTACGAGTTCGTTTTGGCAAATCATATAACAGCTTCAAACCCGCTTGAGCTGCCCAGCATACAAACATCGTTGATGTCACATGCTCTTTGGCCCAATTCATAATTGTTTGAATTTCTTCCCAATACAGAACATCTTCAAACTGCACGAGCCCCAAAGGCGCTCCTGTTACAATTAAGCCATCATAGTTACGATCTTTGACCATCTCAAACTGGCGATAAAACGTATCTAAATGTTCTGTCGGCGTGTTCTTAGTTGGGCGGTTATCTATACGTAATAACTCCACATCAACCTGCAAGGGGCTGTTTGAAAGCAGTCGCAAAAACTGAGTTTCAGTCTCAATTTTCTTTGGCATCAAATTCAACAACAATACTTTCAATGGACGTATTTCCTGACTCGCCGCACGAGCTTCTGACATCACAAAGATATTCTCACTACGTAAGATATCTGTTGCTGGTAATTGGTCAGGAATTTTAATCGGCATTTTGGTTTACTCCTTAAACGTTATACCGAACGAAACTATCTTCTTTAAGACTATCACCATCAGGCGAACAACCGATTTAAGATGTTCAGACGTCCAGATTTCTAAATAAAACTATATAAATTTAGTCTAAGGTGCAAGAGAAAGAGTATTAAAAGAATTGTAGATAATGAAGAGAAGATGAGAAATATTAATAAAGAGATTTTAAAGTGCCAGAAACGAGAAAACCCAGCCAAAGGCTGGGTTTTGAAAAGGTGTTCAGCAATGTCCTACTCTCACATGGGGAGACCCCACACTACCATCGGCGCTACAACGTTTCACTACTGAGTTCGGCATGGGATCAGGTGGTGCCATTGTGCTATTGTTGCTGAACAAAATAATGGTGCTAGTACCCAGATTCGAACTGGGGACCTCACCCTTACCAAGGGTGCGCTCTACCAACTGAGCCATACCAGCACACAATTTTGTTATGAAGCTCGTTATTACAAACTTCTAAAATTGGG
>LLEN01000110.1_pt1 | contig 17707 bp, 17 predicted proteins | sample 595881 | NCBI WGS metagenome assembly LLEN01 (sample SAMN02919314, study PRJNA255460) | bioreactor metagenome | biome: chemostat; feature: culture 2012_10.3; material: sediment; isolation source: day86 10degC chemostat 2012 inoculated with Wadden Sea sediment taken from... | place: Germany: Bremen ...
ATCTATTTGCTGCTCATAGCCTCGAAAGCTGTACCTGTGATGATTGTTGTTATTTGGGAGAGAGTGGCAAGAAAAAAAAGGCCAGCATAACGCTGGCCTTGAAGTATTAGGTGTTTGAATTAGCGGTAGATACGTGGGTTGGTCGCACCCCATACGGTGTAGTGCTCTGGCAGAATTCGACCGCTTTTTTTTCTTCGGTTTCTTCGCCGGTGATTTTTTTTCAACGCCCTGGCGGCCAAAAATGACGACTTCGTCGTTGGCTTGTACGTCGACGATATCAGTGACATCGACCATGGTGGTGTTCATTGATGCCATCCCCATGACTTTTGCGCGCTGGCCGTTGATCAGTACGTCAGCTTTGTTACTCAGAGAGCGGGCAAAGCCATCAGAATAACCGATAGGCAAGTTAGCCAGAACAGAGTCGCGCTCCAGAACTTTGGTGCTGCCGTAGCCGATGGTGCTGCCTGCCGGGAAGTGGTGCAGCGACGCGACGCGAGTTTTGAAAGATACGATACGCTGGTACGGAGCCGTTGCCGGGTAGTCACCGTAAAGCATGCCGCCCGGGCGAACCATATCCAGATGAGCTTCTGGCAGGTTCAGCGTAATGTACGAGTTGGCAACATGCAGGGTGATGTCCTCACGTTTAAGATCGGCGCTGTCCATCAGCCATTTTGTTTCTACCTTGAAGCGTTTTACCTTGCGCTTGATTTCGTCAAGACCTTCGTTCGGGAAGTGGGTCATCATACCGACGATTTCTAGGTTGGGATCGCCAGCGATCTCGACACCTTCTACCTGGCCTTCATAAGTTGTCAGATCCAGACCGTTACGACCCATGCCTGAAGTGTTCAGGGCGAGGTGAACAGGAATGGTTGTGCCGTGTGCTTGGGCGATGTCGATGATTTGATCGGCCTGCGCCTTGGTGCCGATTAATTCTTCCATCTGGTATTCCAGACCGCCCTCAATTTCGTTCTTGCTTGCTGCACGAACTCGCATGATTTTGCCACTATAGCCATGCTTACGTACCACTCGAGCTTCTTCGTTGCTGGTGATTCCCACACATGGTACCTGATTGGCGATGATGCTTGGCATCAGGCCTGCGATACCATTACCGTAAGCATCTGCTTTCATGATGGCACAGATTTTTGTATCGGCTTCGAGTTGGTTTTGGAGTAACTGAATATTGCCAGAAAAAGCCTGGGTATCAATTTCCAGCCAGGCATTGCTTGACTGAACGCGCTCTTCGCGTTCGCTGTTGTCGAAATCGACCAGCAGAGGGGCAGCATTGGCGGTAGTTTGACCCATAAGGGCTAGAGCAATTAGGCTAAGTTTCAGTTTCAAAATGTATTTCCTGTTATTAATGGTAAAAAGGGCAGTTAAGCTACAGTGTAAAAAGCTGTACGACGTCGCGTAGCGAAGTCGCGCGGCGTTTAAGCTCTTCCACCCCTTGTTGTGCATCCTGTGTGGAGAGGCGGTTTTCGTTGGCACTGCTACTAAGAGCTGCAACATTGGAGGACAAGTGCTCGGCGGCAAACGCCTGCTCTTTGACCGATTCGGCAATTTCTTCCATACCTTCCGTCACCGAGGTGATTTCAGTACGGAAGCCATTGAGGGATACGTTGGCCTGATCAGCATGCTGTACACAGCTATCAACCTGGCCAACAGCAAGCTGCATGGTGTCGGTAGTCCCGCTGGTATCGCTTTGAATGGTGGTGATCATTGAGCCAATTTCGATAGTCGCCTTGGCGGTTCGCTCTGACAGCTGGCGCACTTCGTCGGCAACCACAGCGAACCCTCGGCCTTGCTCGCCTGCGCGGGCTGCCTCGATTGCGGCATTCAGTGCCAATAAATTGGTCTGGTCGGCAATATCTTTGATCACCTCGACAATGGAGTTGATGTCATTGGCACGGCTGTCTAACTGATGGAGTTTTTCAGCAACCGTATTCGTTTCTTGCTGGACATTCTGCATCCCGGTGACGGCATGGGTGATAGCCCCGACGGTGTTTTGGGTATGCTGCTCAAAATGCGTCATTTTTTTTGGTTGGCGACGTTAACGACTTCTGAAATGCTTTGTGAACTTGTCGCCAGCTCTTCGATAGCTGCTGCACTGTTGCCAACATTTTCTGCCTGTTCGACCGAGCGTTCGGTGACAGCCTGAACGAGCTGGTCAAGCTGGCTGGTAATTGCCGCAACGCTTTCGGTGCTTTGACTAACTTCTGTCAGACGCTGACGCAATGCTGCCATAAAGGTATTGAAGGCGTGCGACATTGCCCCGATTTCATCCTTGCTGCTTACCGGTACTTGCTGTGTCAGATCCCAATCACCATTGGCAATGTTGAGCAGTACACCATTGAGCGTATTGATTGGGGCAACAAGATGATTGGCGACTAGGCGGGCTACTACCAGGGCGAGTGCCATGACGATCACTGCAGTGATGCATACCTGTTTGAGTTCGCCTTCTATCATTGCATCAACTTCGCTCAGCGAGACATCGACCCCTATTACATAGGTTTCGCCCCCGAGAGTACGAAACGGAACGAAAATCGAGCGGTATCTGCCGTATTCACCTTGGTACTCTTCAAATTGGACCTGTTGAGTGGTAAATGCCTTGTGCAGCATCTTGGGTACGATTTTGTATTCTTCTAGGTACCAGTTTTGGTAGCGCCCAGAGCGTGCTTCATCATCTGTCTGGTTGATATAGGTGTAGTACACCCGGCCGTTTCTCATGACGGTGGAATAGGCCCAGTCTAAATCTGAGGCCTGGGTGAAGCTGGTCAAGTCTCGGGAAATTTTGTCGTAATCGTTGTTGGCTTTGTCGAGTTGAGCATGGCGCTCATCACCGATAATTTTTTTTGGTGGCATGGGCCGCTGTAGTCAGTTCTGTGTTCAGGCTGCTAATTGTTCTGCTTTGCAAAGCTTGGTAGGAAAAGGTGGACAACACCAAGATGATGATGAGTGAGAGAGCTGCAAAGCATGCCGATAATTTAGTTTTAAGGTTCATTTTATTATTTGCTTCTTGATGATGTGATATTAGTTCCATAATTGTGTTGCGTGGATAATATGCGACATATCAATTAAGACACTTAAGCGAAAGAACACCGTTCGCTGTTTTTTTTCTGCGTTTTGGGGAAATAAGGTGTATCAGAGGGCTGTTCAGGGTGGTTTGCGTTACTTGTGACGCAAACCCAATTCATTTGACTGGAAGGTAAGGGGATTATTCGAGGTGAAGATCAAGCGGGGTCTTGCTGGTCCTGCCCCCAATCTCACGTGTTAGGCGAGGCACCAGATAACCGGATACATTTTCTAGAAGCCCGGCGATTAGCCTGCGGGCTTGTTCGTCATCAACCATAAAGTGCGCAGCGCCCTGTACTTTATCCAATACATGGAGGTAGTAGGGCAGAATACCTGCGTCAAATAAGACTTCGCTCAGTTGCGAAAGAGCACCGACTGAATCATTAACCCCTTTAAGCAACACGCCTTGGTTAAGCAGCATGACTTCGGCATGTTTTAGCTTGGTCATAGCCTGGCGAAACTCGTCATTAATTTCGTTGGCATGATTAATGTGTGTGACCAGAACTGTTTGCAGTCGGGTTTTCTTTAGCAACTCGCACAGGCGATCGGTAATACGTGCCGGCAGTACGACTGGCAGGCGGGAGTGAATTCTGAGGCGCTTGATGTGCGGAATTTGGCTGATCCCCTCGAACAACCACTGCAGTTCATGATCTTTGGCCATCAGGGGATCACCCCCGGAGAGAATAACCTCATTGACCTCGGGTTGGGTGGCGATATAGTCGAGTGCTGCCTGCCAATGGCGCTTGCCGCCCTTGTTGTCCTCGTATGGAAAATGACGGCGGAAACAGTAACGGCAGTTCACCGCACAACCCCCTTTTACGATCATTAAAACCCGGTTTTTGTACTTGTGTAACAAGCCGGGAATCGCATTGTCCTGCTCTTCCAGCGGATCGAGGGAATAACCACTATGTACCTCGAATTCTTCTTCGAGCGGGAGGACTTGCCGCAGTAATGGGTCGTAGGGGTTGCCTACTTCCATTCTTTCGACAAAGCTCATAGGAACACGCAACGCAAATAATTTCCGGGCAGCGAGCCCTTGTTCCCAGGGAGCGGGATCAATTTTTAGGATTTTTAGGAGCTGAAAGGGATCTGAAATCGCATTAGCTAGATCATTGAGCCAGTTTTGCTCAACAGTTGATGCGTTTCGGGTTATTATATGCGGCATTAAATACAACTCGAAGATGTTAAGAGGATAGAAATGGCGTCTTTCAGCACCAATGAATTCCGCGGCGGAATGAAAATTATGCTAGATAATGAACCTTGTGTCATTATCGAAAACGAATTTGTTAAGCCGGGTAAAGGCAGGCATTCAACCGCGTTAAGATCCGTAAGCTACTTTCAGGCAAGGTGCTTGAAAAGACTTTCAAGTCTGGTGAGTCGGTTGAAGCTGCAGACGTAATCGACATCGATCTTGATTACCTATACAACGACGGCGAATTCTACCACTTTATGGACAACGAAACATTCGAGCAGCTTGCTGCGGATGTTAAAGCTGTTGGCGATAATGCTAAGTGGCTGGTAGAAAACAATACTTGTACGCTGACGCTTTGGAACGGTAACCCAATCACAGTGACTCCGCCTAACTTTGTTGAGCTGGAAGTGGTTGAAACTGATCCTGGTCTTAAAGGTGATACACAAGGTACTGGTGGTAAGCCTGCGACACTGACAACGGGTGCCGTTGTACGTGTTCCACTGTTCATTCAAATCGGTGAAGTAGTGAAAGTTGATACACGCTCTGCTGAATACGTGGGCCGTGTGAAGTAATCATCGATTACTGCTGAAAAAAGGTCGCCTCGGCGGCCTTTTTTTTGTTGTCTGCTTGATATACCGAGAATAAAAAAAAGCACCGCCTGAGCGGTGCTTTTTAACATGGCAGTATCTTGATGGTTAGATCATGAAGACAAAGATAACCGCCAGTGCAGATACTAGGAAGGCAGAAGCGTAACACGCAACTTTACCTGCAACACCCGTGTGGAATTTCAGATCGTGCATACCGTGGTGTAGACGGTGCATTGCATGCCACATTGGGAGTGCAAGTGTTGCAATCGTGAATAGCGCACCGATGATGCTGGTAACGAAGCCTGTTACACGCTCGTAGCTCATAGCTTCAGCATCAATGATGCCCAGTGGCACCATGATACCCAGTACAAGTACCGTTACTGGTGTTAGCATTGCGAACCAAGTACCGCCAGCACCGAACAGACCCCACCATACCGGCTCGTCAGAACGTTTAGGATTTAGATTTACCACGTGGCTCTCCTTAAACTAGCACTAGAACGATTAGTGAGATAGCTGCAACGGCCGCCCACTGCGCCAGCACAACAATTTTCTTATCAAGCGCTTTGCCTTTGATTTTAATCGGCATTACTTGAGGCATCATGCTGAAGAAGGTTTGTGCGTGGAACAAACTGCCGGCAAGCGCCAGAATGTTAAGCACAACAACGACTGGGTTAGACATAAAGCTTAACCAGGTCGCCCAAGCTTCAGGACCTTTCACTAGGCTACCCAGACCGAAAGTCAGGCATACGGTGAAAAAGATCAATGGCAAAATTGTTGCTTCACGAACCATGTAGAAGCGGTAGAAAGGATGATCTTTCCACCAGGTACGTGTCATTTCACGAACGTAAGGTTTACGGTTGCTCATCCTTATGCCTCCTGAGGCTTAATCATGGCAATAACAAAATCTTTAGAAGATTCGACTTTACCTTGGTTAACCGCTGCCGCTGGATCGACGCTCTTTGGACAAACCTCAGAACAGTAACCAACAAACGTACAACCCCAAGCGCCGTCTTCACCGTTAATCAGCTTCATACGCTCTGCTGCACCGTTGTCACGGCTATCAAGGTTATAACGGTGAGCAAGAGTCAGAGCGGCAGGACCGATGAACTCAGGGTTTAGGCCAAACTGAGGACATGCTGCGTAGCACAGACCACAGTTGATACAGCTAGAGAACTGCTTGTATTTCGCCATTTGCTCAGGTGTCTGGTTGTTTGGACCATCTTCAGGCTTACGATCATTACCGATGATGTAAGGCTTGATAGCTTCCAGACGCTCGATGAACGGTGTCATGTCTACGATCAAATCTTTTTCGATGGCGAAGTTAGACAACGCTTCGATTTTCAGACCGTTCGGGTAGTCACGTAGGAAGGTCTTACAGGCCAGTTTTGGTACCTTGTTAACCATCATGCCGCAAGAACCACAGATTGCCATACGGCAAGACCAACGGTAAGCAAGATCTTTGTCTAGGTTGTCTTTGATGTAACCCAGCGCATCAAGTACAGACATGGTTTCGTTAAACGGTACTTCGAACATCTCGAAGTACGGTTCTGCATCTTTTTCTGGGTCATAACGCAGAATTTCAACTTTTTGGATACGGTTGCCTGACATTATGCCTGCTCCTCTTTTTTTTCGCTGCTTCTTCTGCTGCTTCTTTCGCTGCTGCTTCTTCTGCCGCCGCACCGTATAGACGTGCTTTAGGCTGAGACTTAGTGATGGTTACATCGCTGTATTCAATGCGAGGTGCTTTGTCACCGTTGTAGAACGCTAGCGTATGCTTCAGGAAGTTTTCGTCATCACGCTCTGTGCAACCGTCGTCTAGACGCTGGTGTGCACCACGTGATTCAGTACGCTGAATTGCAGAGTGAGCCATTGCTTCAGCAACTTCAAGGCCGTAGCCCACTTCGATTGCGTAGAGCAGATCAGTGTTGAATACTTTGCCTTTGTCTTTGATGCTGATTTTCTTGTAACGCTCACGAAGCTCTGCAAGTTTATCAACAGTAGCCTGCATCAGATCTTCTTGGCGGTAGATACCACAACCCGCTTCCATGGAGTGACCCATTTCGGTACGGATATCAGCCCAGTTCTCGTCACCTTCTTGAGACAGAAGCGTGTCGATACGGTCTTGAACAGCCTTCATCTGCTTGGTGATAGACTCTTCGTTCCAGCCTTTGAACTCTTCCGCACGTTTTGCTGCACCTTCACCCGCTAGGCGGCCGAATACAACAAGTTCTGCAAGAGAGTTAGAACCCAGACGGTTAGCACCGTGTAGACCAACAGAAGAACATTCACCTACTGCGAATAGACCAGAGATGCGTGTTTCGTTGTTTTTATCTGTTTCGATACCACCCATGGTGTAGTGTACGGTTGGACGAATTGGAATTGGCTCTTCCGCAGGGTCAACGTTCACGTATGCTTTCGCAAGTTCACAGATGAATGGTAGACGCTCGTGTAGGTATTCTTTACCTAGGTGGCGAAGATCAAGGTGGACTACATCACCCAGTGGGTGCTTGATAGTGTTACCTTTTTGCATCTCGTGCCAGAACGCTTGAGAAACTTTGTCACGAGGACCTAGTTCCATGTATTTGTTTTTAGGCTGGCCGATTGGTGTTTCAGGGCCCATACCGTAATCCTGAAGGTAACGGTAGCCATTTTTATTTAGCATGATACCACCTTCACCACGACAACCTTCGGTCATCAGGATACCGGTACCAGGCAGACCTGTTGGGTGATACTGAACGAATTCCATATCACGTAGTGGTACACCGTGGCGGAATGCCATCGCCATACCATCGCCCGTTACGATGCCGCCGTTCGTATTACAGTTGTAAACACGACCCGCCCCACCTGTAGCAAGAACAACAGATTTAGCTTTAATACAAACCAGCTCGCCTTCAGACATATGAATTGCGATTAGGCCTTGTACTTCGCCTTCTTCAACAAGCAGGTCAACCACGAAGTATTCGTCAAAGCGGTTGATTTGCGTATATTTGATAGACGTTTGGAACAGTGTGTGTAGCATGTGGAAGCCGGTTTTATCCGCAGCGAACCAAGTACGCTCAACCTTCATACCACCAAAACGACGAACGTTAACGTCACCGTTTTCTTTACGGCTCCAAGGACAACCCCATTGCTCTAGCTGGGTCATCTCGCGAGTCGCGTTTTCTACGAAATATTCAACAACGTCCTGTTCACATAGCCAGTCACCACCACCAACGGTGTCGTTGAAGTGGTTATCTAAGCTATCCTCATCCTTGATGACGGCAGCGGAGCCACCCTCTGCTGCTACGGTATGAGAGCGCATTGGGTAAACTTTGGAAATTAGTGCAATTTCTAAGTCTGGGTTTGCTTCTGCAGCAGCAATGGCAGCACGTAGGCCTGCACCACCTGCGCCGATTACAGCGATATCTGTGGTAATAGTCTTCACAGCTATCCTCCGAAGGTAAGACGATAAAATTTAAAAAAAAGTACGTATAGGCGTACTTTCCCTTGAAATCCTGTCTTCATTTTATGAAACAATATCGATTGAAAATTTGATTTAGACGCAGCTTTTTTTTACTGAAATAGCCCAAAAGTATAGGGTGATTACAGAAAGTGTGATTATTATCACAAGTTGTAATGTTTTATGGTTGTTAGTTAACCGTTTTATTTTGTGTTAATTGTTTCTGGCTCATTAACGGTGTGTTTCGTGTTTGGTGTTTAAATCCTCATTCAAAAGAGAAACTAAACCGATAGTGGTAGCCCTGTGTGACAAAATGTTTCCTTTATGTCGATTTGGTGATTATTTTGTTATGTGTTGGTGTTGTGTGGGTGACTATTTTGGTGGTGATGACTTGCTGGGATGATGTGTCTCTGTTCACAATTCTTAATAACTATGATAGATGCCTGACTGGTATGAGTAAGATGCCAGTAGCTGCTGCTAACCGAGGAGTTTGGTAAACTGGTTCCTCAATGATCACCCGATAGATAAGAAGTGAGCTATGACCTTGCACTGGCAACCGACAGCTCGATTGCGCAGCTGAAACAGCGCGCCACTACCATTGCTTCAATTCGTGATTTCTTTGCCTGTCGACAGGTGCTGGAAGTCGATACGCCGGCCATGAGCCAGGCGACAGTAACGGATATACATCTTCACACCTTCCAGACAGAGTTCGTTGGGCCAGGTTATGCCAAGGGACAGAGCTTGTATCTGATGACGAGCCCTGAATTTCACATGAAGCGGCTATTATCAGCTGGTAGTGGCCCTATTTACCAGATCTGTAAGTCATTTAGGAATGAGGAGTCGGGCCGGTTCCATAATCCTGAATTCACGATGCTGGAATGGTACCGTCCGGGTTTTGATCATCACGCTTGATGGATGAAATGGATGAGCTGTTGCAGTTGGTACTGGCTCAGAGCAGGCAACGCGTATGACTTATCAGCAGGCATTTGTTGATGTGCTGGGGGTTTGTCCGCTGGAAGGCAGCATGGCGGAGCTGAAAGGTGCGGCATCTACGTTGGGGCTGGCAGATATTGCCGATCATGAAGAGGATCGTGATACCTTGCTACAGCTACTTTTCAGTGTCGGAGTAGAGTCGAAAATAGGCCGGCAAGTACCTGCTTTTGTTTATGATTTTCCGGCCACTCAGGCAGCGCTGGCACAAATCAACCCGATGGATCCGCGAGTTGCAGAGCGTTTTGAGGTGTATTTTAAAGGGGTTGAGTTGGCTAACGGTTTTCATGAGCTGGCTGATGGCGATGAACAGCTGGCCCGTTTTGAAGATGATAACCGCAAGCGCTTGAGAATGGGGTTACAGCCTCAGCCGATTGATCTTCATCTGGTTGAGTCACTGCGTGCCGGCTTTCCTGATTGTGCGGGGGTTGCACTCGGTATTGATCGTTTGATCATGCTGGCGCAGGAATTGGATCATATTGATCAAGTTACGGCGTTTCCGATCAGTATTGCCTGATTTTCAAGACATGCTCTGCCGATCATGTATTAAGCACAAAAAGCGCGGCCCAGGCCGCGCTTTTTGTGTCTGGCTATTAACCAAGTGCAGTATAGAGCAGAGGGGCGTCAATACTGCTGCTTGGCACTGCCGTATCTTAGCCAGTCGACACGGACTTTAACTTCCTGGCCGATAAGGCAGAAAGCTGGGGGGAACTGCAAGTATGTTATCGACAGGCGGCAAGTTAGGATTTCAAGGCGTCTTGTCGAAGCGGTCTAAACTATAAGTAACTTCGCCATCAAATGCAAACAGTTATCACTTGCAACTACTGAGCGTTCTTATGCCTGCATCTATTCCAGGATCAGCCGGGCGTTGAGGGATTGGAGTGGACGCGCGTTATCCCCCATGATCTGGTGTAACGCTTGGGTTTGCTGCTCCGAGCTTGTTAGGTGCTCTTTCATGACAAACCAACGGACTCCCTCACTACAGGGCGGTGTCGTTAGGCTACCGTTGAAGCGGTAATACTCACGCTCTCTGGGTAATAGATCTGCGGGGTTGAGTTTGGCTGTGAGGGGGAGTGTCTCTCCTTTTTTTTGGGGATTGATGTCAGTAACGCACTGAGCGGGTCATTGGCACGAGGCCCTGTGTCGAACATGACCCCGATAACGGCTAGCTGGCCGTCAGCGTTGGCGTGAACAAAGTGGGCTTCCAGGGGAAACTGTTTTCCTTTTAGGTAGTTCTCAGAGGGAGTGTGAAAGTGGAATTGTTTTAACTCGAACTGCTCACCATCAATGCTCAGGGAGCTACCGGCGGTGACATTGGCCTGTACGGTATGGCCATTATTGGTGAGTTCGCTAATTTGGCCTTGGTATTCTATATGCAATGGAGCTAGCTCTGCTTGGGTGGGGCTGGTGATATCGATAGGTGTCTGGTTTGCCCCTTCTCCGCAAGTGGTAAACGTCTCTCCCCAGTGTTCGGTACCGTGCTCACCGCTGTAGCTCCATTCGGCAGCATAGCATGTTGAGCTGAGTACTCCGGCTAGGATTGCGACTACGGCTGGTTGTTTGATCTTCACCTTGATTCTCCTTTGATTTATAGAAGGCGTTGAAATGGTCAATACCATTCAAGCAGACAGGGAACGGTGCAGAGGGCACTTTTTACAGTTATTGAACCCATTTCACTCTTTACTATAGATAACATCATGGGTCGTGCTCGAGAGTTAGGTGTCTAATGACGGGCACTAAAGCGGATAGTATGGGGAATGTCGCGCTGCCAAACCTTCGGGGAGCGAAGGCTTAACAGCGCAAAGGGGGTTAGTTATACCCGAAAACGTGACACATCCTGGCGCATGGTTTCGGCTGAGTCGTTCATCTCCCGGCTGCTAAGGCTTACCTCGGCGGTTTGCTTCGCTAGGTGATCGGAGACTTCCTTGATGGCCTGCGTATTACGGCTGATATCTTCACTGACCGCTCGTTGCTCTTCGGCGGCGCTGGCAATATGGGTGGCCATATCTGAGATCTCAGTAATAGTGTGGGTGATCTGGTTCAGGCTTTCACTGGCAGCTTCCGCATAATCAACGCTTTGGCCTGCCAGCTCGGTACTGGTTTGCATGCTGTCGACGGCCTGATGGGTATTCTGCTGGAGGCTGTCAATCATACTGCGGATCTCTTCGGTCGAGTCATGGGTTCGCTTGCTCAGTACCCGGACCTCATCGGCCACTACGGCAAAGCCGCGACCCTGTTCGCCGGCCCGTGCCGCCTCAATTGCCGCATTCAGTGCCAGCAGGTTGGTCTGTTCGGCAATTCCCTGAATGGTAGACAGGATCTGGTTAATGCCCTGAGCGTTGCTTTCCAGTTCGTGGATAACATTGGCGGCATCTTGGACCTGATTTGCCAGAGAAGTGATTGCATCACGGTTTTGACCGATAACTTGTTGGCCTTGCTCACATGCCGAAGTTGAAGCTTGTGCGGCACCTGCTGTCATCTCGGCATGATTGGCCACTTCGCCTGATGTTGCTGACATTTCATGGATAGCGGTGGCTATTTGGTTTACGTCATTCTGCTGTTCGGTAACACGCTCCGAGGCAAGGTTGCTGAGCTGGGCTGAACGTTCGGCATGCTGGATCAGATCTTGTGAATGGTTGACGACACCTTTGATCATGGCCTGTAGCTGAGCCAGGAATTGGTTCATGTTATCGGCCAGTTCGCCAATTTCATCCATTCGCTCGATGGCAATACGTTGCGTCAGATCACCGCTGCCCTGTGCTAGTTGACTCACTGATTGGTTGAGGTTATTCAGCGGGCGGAGCAGGCTGTTGATGATCATCGTGGCGATAACAGAGATAACCAAGTACAGCATGGCAGATGCCAAGAGAATAAATTTGACCTGCTCCCCGATAGAGGCAAAGGCCAGTGATTTGTCTTCCACCAGGGCGAGTGTCCAATCAGTCCCTGCAATCGGGCTGGCATAGATGAGCTTTTCTTGATTGTCGCTATCGAGGGTGAAGGTCTGGATTGCCTGATCGCTCTGAAGCTGACGGAACAATGCCGATGTCAGTTCACTGTCAAGCTGGGTGATGGGCTGCTGGCTGAGTTTCTCATCGCGGTAGGCAACAATATTGTGGTTACCGTCGATCAGGAAGGCAAACCCGTTATGTTCCAGCTTTAGGTTCAACACCTGCTCAATGATGTGGCTGACGGTTAGATCAGCTGCGAGAACACCTTGGTGCTGGCCCTGAAAGGCTTTGGCAAAGCTGACGACGATGCTGCCATCAAAATCTTGATACGGTTCGGTTAACACTAGCTCGCCGGCGCTTATTGCATCCTGGTACCAAGGACGAGAGCGAGGATCGTAGTCAGCAGGCCAGTCTTCTGTTTTATCCCCATAGGCGATGCTACCGTCACTGAAGCCGGCATATACTGACAGGAACTGGCCGGCGCGCTTGGTTAGTAGCAGTTCGCGATCGACATTATTTTGGTTGGCAATCAGGGGCTCGTTTGCCAGCATCATGTCACTACGGGTATTGAGCCAGTCGGCAATATAACGGCTGGTGGCCTGCCCGATGTCTCGCATCTGGTTGCTAACTTCTGTGGTGGTTTCTTTCTGGAGCTGGCTGATGGATATCCAGGCCTGTACGGCACTGACTGAGGCAATAATTACGGCTATTGCGACCTGTATTTTTAGCTTGATCGTATATTTCATTTTGGGCTCTCGCATATGGCCAAATTTATAGATTTAAGGGTATGACTCAGTGAGAAGAGTTGTTTTTATCGTATCTCTTGGTTGTTATATCGGCTGGGAAGGGATGATCATCAGCGACCTGTGGCAAAAAAAATGTGATTGCAGTTGCAAATAAACTCGAAAGGTAACGGGAGAATGCGAAGGCAATCATGCGTGCCTTCGCAGGTGTGACTTGTGAATGTATTAAGTCAGTATCATGGCGCCGATATAGACCACGACCAAACCGACCAGACCGATAATCAATCCGGTCTTGGCCATATCTTTGCTTTCAATCAATCCGGTAGAATAGGCCAGTGAATTCGGTGGTGTCGAGACAGGCAAGATCATCCCCAGAGATGCCGAGAAGGCGACAACAACCAGTACTCCCTGCAGGCCACCTATTGCGGCCAGGCTTTCCATCGACGCGGCCACGGCTGCGGCGATCGGCATCAACAAGTTGGCCGTGGCAGTGTTGGACATGAAGTTAGCCATGAGCCAGCAGATAATCGACAGTGTTAGTACGACAGCAACAGGTGAGAGGGCGTCATAGTCGATGGCGTGGGCCAATGCAGCTGCCAGCCCGGTTTTATCCAGACCTAGGCCGATAGCGATACCACCGGCGACCAGCCACAACACATCCCAGTTGATCAGCTTGAGCTCTTCCTTGCCCATGATCCCGGTGAGAGTAAAGACAGCGAGCGGAATAATGGAAACAACATAGGTGTTCATACCGTGCAGCGAGGTCGTCATCCACATGATAATCGTGAGGGCAAAAGTGATATAAACCACAATGGCTTGCCAGCTTTTCTGGAAACGACCTTCGAGCTTGAGCTCCATTTGTTGCTGTGTCGACGGGAACAGTTTTTGTAGTAGCCACCAGGCAAAAGTCAGCTGCAAGATGACAAACGGCAGACCCATCATCATCCAGCCAAGGAAACTGATGCTGTGCTCTCCGGTGAGATACTGCAAGGCGATGGCGTTGGGCGGGGTACCGATAGGCGTGGCAATACCACCGGTGTTGGCGGCTATCGGGACACACAGAACCAGGGCCTTGATCCCGATATCTCCCTTAGGGACGGAAGCAACAATCGGTGCCAGCAATGCCAGCATCATCACCGTGGTCGCAGTATTTGACATGAACATCGAAAATACTGCGGTGATCAGCATCAGCCCGAGCATGATAAATTTGGGCTGAGTACCGAAGGGCTTGAGTAGCACCCGGGCTAGGTTGTTATCCAGTTCGTACTTGGAAGCGGCGATAGCAGGGCAAAACCGCCCATAAACAGGATAATTATTGGTGATGAAAAGGCACTAAAGATGTCGGTGTATTTCATCATCTCGCCCATTTCGTGTCCACTAGGTGCTGAGCGGAACAGATGCAACCCCTTGTCGGAGATCATGATCAGTTCAAGGGCGATGATGAGAATGGAAGTGGCAAAAACCGGGACCGGTTCGAGTACCAGAGAAGGGCGGCAAGAGCAAAAATGGCCAGCAGCCGGTGCTGGATGAGGGTCAGACCTTCTATCGGGATGGCATCGATAGGGAGCATCAAAATACCGAGTGGGATCCCGAAGGCAATCAGCAGCTTGACCAGCTGCGCAATGGATATCTTCTTCATAGTATGTTGGTTTGCTTATTTATAGTTATAGACTACAAATCAGCATACTATTTGAGCGCTTAAAATTTCCACGACATGGTCAATTTTTTTTACATTAAAAAAAAGGGGCTGTTAAGGCCCCTTTTATTCAAAAATGTTAAGTGGTTACGCTTCTTATTTCTTCTGTTCCTGAGCGTTTAACTTCGCATAGGGTTCACCCATGCGCGTCGGTTGCTCTGGCTGCATGTCGTCGACAAAGTGGATCATGCCTTTCGGGAACAGGTTGATCACTGTTGAACCTAGTTTGAAGTGTCCCATCTCATCGCCTTTTTGCAATACGACAGCTTGGTCACCCGTTGCCGGATAATCCCAGCGACGGACATCGGGCCCGGTTGGTGGCGTCACCGTACCAGCCCATACTGTTTCTATGCTGCCGACAATTGTCGCGCCAACTAGCACTTGGGCTACCGGACCGTGGTCGGTATCAAAGATGCAAACCACGCGCTCGTTGCGGGCAAACAGATTTGGTACATTTTGTGCGGTAAGCGGGTTGACCGAGAACAGATCGCCTGGAATGTAAATCATCTGACGCAGGGTCCCGTCACATGGCATGTGGACACGGTGGTAATCACGAGGTGACAGATACAGGGTGGCAAACTCGCCGTCCTTGAATTCGTCAGCCAGGGTTTCGTCTCCGCCCAATAGTTCAACGGCATCAAAGTAATGACCTTTGGCTGGAATAGGCGCCCTTCAGTTATTGGGCCAAGCTGGCTTACACAGGCGTCGGCTGGGTGAGAGATGATATCGGCCTCGTCATTGATAGGACGGGCCCCTTCCTTCAGTTCGCGGACAAAGAAGTCGTTGAAGGTCACGTAAGCAGCAGGATCTGGGTTGCGGGCTTCAGACATATCAACCTTGTATCGGCCGATGAACCAGCGAATGACAGCGGTGGTCAGCATGCCGGCTTTCAAAGAAGCCAGCTTACCCGCGAAACGGGTCAAAGCATGTTTTGGCGCGCAGTACTGCAGGCCGATTTTGAGATTATCTTGCACGGTATGTTTTCCAGAAAGTGTCAACCAATCAACAACTTGGTTACTCTTATAACATCTTAAGAATAACTCGAACCAAGAATGATACCTAAAAGGCAGAGGAAAGTCAGTTAAATGCAGAGTGTTACTGAGGTGAGAAACACCCCCTGTTGCCAGGGGATGTTGTATTAATCGGGCTTATTGCGAGAAAACTGACGGTTGGCAATGTTCTCTGACATGCTATCGATGATCTTGTGGTAGCTGTCGTAGCGCTCTCGGCTTATTTTGCCTCTTCCATGGCTTCTCTAATGATACAACCCGGATCATTGCCGTGTTTACAGTCGCGGAACTTACATCCGCCGAGGTATTCACGGAACTCGACAAAGGCTTCGGTCACTTGTTCTGGCTCTAAATGCCACAGGCCAAACTCACGTACCCCTGGTGAGTCGATCAAATCACCGCCTCCCGGGAAATGGTACAGCCGGGCCGCGGTTGTAGTGTGTGTACCTAAACCAGAATTTTCAGAGACATCGCCGATTTCGGCATCGACTTCAGGCATCAGTGAGTTCACCATGCTCGATTTACCGACGCCTGACTGGCCTGCAAAGATATTGATATGATCTTTCAGGTCATCTTTAAGGTCTTCCATTCCTTCTCCGGTATCGGAGCTGACATAGCGAAGTTCATAGCCAATGTCCTGGTACAGAGATAGTGTCTTTTCTACCTGAGATCGACTTTCAGCATCAAGCAAATCGACTTTGTTGAGTACGATCAGTGGCTTAATTCCGACGGTCTCGGCAGCAATCAGATAGCGGTCAATGATGTTTAGGGAGAGCTCCGGCAATACCGCCGACACGATGATGATGCGGTTGACGTTGGCAGCGACAGCCTTCACTCCATCATAATAATCGGGACGAGTCAGCATCGATTCACGTTCGTGAACCGCTTCCACGACCCCCGAAATCCCGTGTAACGCTTCTACGCCAGGGCGCCAAACAACACGGTCACCCGAGACTAAGCTTTGGATACTACGGCGTAAGTTGCATCGATGAATGATACCCGTTTCAGGGTCTTCGACATCAGCATGTTGACCAAAACGCGTGATCACTAATCCTTCACGTGCGGATTCCAATAGGGCTTCGTCCCACTGGACTTCTTTTTTTTCACGCTTAAGTCGTTTGTCTTGGTTTGAGCGAACGCGACGGCTCTGCCCTTTAGTCAGCTTTTTCTTTTTTTTGCCACAAGATTATCGTCTGTTTGGTTGGCTTTCGGTATAAGCCAAGTATGATACATGGTTTAGTCACAAAATAGGCAATAATCCAATGACAATCAGCGATCAGAACCTAATTTGGATCGATCTGGAAATGACAGGTTTGGATCCAGAAACACACCAAATCATTGAAATCGCAACCATAGTGACAGATGCTCAGCTCAACATTTTAGCTGAAGGCCCTGTACTGGCTATTCATCAGCCTGAGGCGGAGTTAGCCAAAATGGACGAGTGGTGCACGACAACTCATACCAACAGTGGGTTGGTTGAGAGGATTCGCCAAAGTAAGGTTAGCGAAGAAGAGGCGGTTAGCCAGACGATTGCTTTCTTGGAACAGTGGGTACCGAAAGGGGCTTCTCCGATCTGCGGTAACAGCATTGGGCAGGATCGCCGTTTTTTTTATACAGGCATATGCCTGAGCTTGAGCAGTATTTCCATTATCGCTACTTAGACGTCAGTACGCTAAAAGAGCTTACCCGTCGCTGGAAGCCGGATCTTCTTGATGGTTTCTCTAAGAAGGGGAGTCACTTGGCACTAGATGACATTCGTGATTCGATTGCTGAATTGCGCTATTATCGTGAGCATATTTTCACTATTTGATGGTAAAATAGGCGCTTGGAGGGAAATCTGTGGATTTTTATTAAGATCTATTGCATCCGTAAATTTTCCTCGTATAATGCGCAGCCTCGAAAGGCAATTATCAATTGCTTACTTTCGACAATACGGACGCGGGGTGGAGCAGCTTGGTAGCTCGTCGGGCTCATAACCCGAAGGTCGTCGGTTCAAATCCGGCCCCCGCAACCAATTCTCCTTTGAGAAT
>LLEN01000111.1_pt1 | contig 17650 bp, 18 predicted proteins | sample 595881 | NCBI WGS metagenome assembly LLEN01 (sample SAMN02919314, study PRJNA255460) | bioreactor metagenome | biome: chemostat; feature: culture 2012_10.3; material: sediment; isolation source: day86 10degC chemostat 2012 inoculated with Wadden Sea sediment taken from... | place: Germany: Bremen ...
GGCCGGCGGTGATCATGGCGATAGACGCTCCTTTAAATGGGCCAGGAACATCTGCTGCTGCGATACGCTCACGCATAGACGCAAATAGTACCAGGACCAAAGAGAAGCCAACTGCAGCACCGAAGCCATAGATTACGGATTCAATGAAGTTGTGTCGTTCGTTGATATTAAGGAGTGCAACACCTAAAACCGCGCAGTTAGTCGTGATCAGTGGCAGGAATATTCCCAGTAGACGATACAGCGTCGGACTGGTTTTATGGACCACCATCTCGGTAAACTGAACCACGACAGCAATCACCAGGATGAAGCTGAGAGTTCTGAGGTATTGAATGCCAAGAGGTACGAGAATATATGCCTCGACAAGATAGGCACAGACCGATGCCAGGGTGAGTACAAACGTTGTTGCCAAACCCATGCCAATTGCTGTTTCCAGTTTCTTAGATACACCCATAAACGGGCATAAGCCTAAAAATTTTACCAGTACAAAGTTGTTAACCAACACTGTACCTACGAGTAGTAGTAGGTATTCAGTCATACCGTCTTAATTATAATTGCTCTAGAGATCTGCATATTATCTTCCTTTGCACAAGCTATAACAACTCCTGTCTTGCAGGGTTTTTCAAGACTGCTGATTTTTCCATCAGTTATTGCTCGGTGATGAGGCGTTAAAAAGGTAACTGTATGCGCATGCTTCAGGTTAACGAGGTAAAATGATTGGTTAAACCTAGGCGTACGGCGTCTCTATCACTGAGCTTCACGAATAGTTGTTGGCCTTATGTATGACAATTGTGATTGCCTGTTGTATCCAGCTACTTGCGAATGTAATTGTGTTGTTTTTATTCTTTTATCTATGAGCTGTATTTTGGGGATATATATTGAATAATTGCAGAGCTGACAGTTCTTTATGTTGCCTATGTGCGCAAAATCAAAAAATTAGTACCACTGGTTGGCAGTATGCTAGTGGCATTGGTACTGACAGTTATTGAATACTCGTAAGGATTTAAAGATGGATATTTTAATGTTGAGTAACGGCAAAATTGCCGGTAACGAACATGTGATGGGTTTTGCGAGTGAAGCGATTGTAGAGCAAGTAAAACGGACCGGCGCTAAGAATTGGGTTTTGATCCCTTATGCTGTTATTCGTTCAAGCATGATGATCGGGTGGCAATGGTACAGCAGACGTTTGATGCTCTGGGACTTGACTGCCATGTGACTGGCCTACACCAAGCTGATGATCCGGTTGCAGCACTAAAAGCTGCTGATGGTATTTTGGTTAGCGGCGGTAATACCTGGGTGTTGAACAAGACATTGCATGATTTAGGTCTTGTGGGCCCAATACGTAAGGCGGTGCTTGATAGCGGTGTTCCTTATATAGGATGGAGTGCCGGTACGAATATTACCTGTCCGACTATCCGGACGACGAATGATATGCCGATTATTACCGGCGCTGTATTACCTTCTTTGAATTTGGTGCCGTTCCAAATTAATCCGCACTACTTGGAAGCGAAAGTTGAAGGCCATAACGGAGAAACCCGAGATGAGCGTATTCAAGAATTCCTGGAAGTGAACAAGCATGAGCCCGTAGTGGGTATCCCTGAAGGGACTTGGCTTCACCTGCATAATGGGCAGCTAAGCTATCACTGTGCGAATGGCAAAGGTCTAAAACTCTTTAGCTATGGCAGCGAGCCTGTTTACTATTCATCACAACAAGATATTCAGTTTTTGATGAAACATAGTTGCTAGGCTGGGTTGTTAGCTAACATCCAAGCATAAGATAACGGCAGACTTCGGTCTGCCGTTTTTGGTTGAGGTTATTGGACACAACTATTAATAACGCAATACTAATTTCTAAAATTATGATCAAAATTCACTTGATTTTGGCCAGCCCAGATAGTGCAAGGCTCTAGGCGACTTATCCACGGAAACTGTGGATAAGTGTGTTGATGGATGCTTGGAAAAATCTGTTTTGGCTGTAGGTATAGCGAGGTGGTTATAATTTGAGCACTTTGGGCTTGGGGTAATAAATAGTTGTAATATAGCGATATAGGGAAAAGAGTCTGAATATATATGAATCAATTAGAATAAATACTTTAGAGAGCGCTAGATATAATTCTGCTTGTGAATTGATTTGAATCAATTGTTGGAAAAGCTGTGGATGATCCCTCTTGTGGATAATGATTTAGAGGAATTTTATATGCTTGTTGCAAGCTGTCTGAAGCATAGCTGAACAAAGTCATTCTTGCTCGTGGGCGGTGATAGTACGCCTATGATTGAAATTGTTCAATCCTTGTATTTATCTTTTTATGATTTTTTTTGTCTTCAGCAGGGAATCAATGATGCTATCTATTGTAGATATGGCGTCGTAAGACGGTGAACCATCACTTGTTTATTGACAAGCCTCCTCATAATAGCAAAATGTCTTATGGTCATTACTACGGAACTTCAGCATGAGCAAAACGTTTAATTTATCTTCCCGTTTTTCCCCCTCCGGCGATCAGCCACAGCGATCAATCAGTTACTGGAAGGATTAGATGCAGGCCTTGCTCACCAAACGCTGCTTGGAGTGACCGGTTCAGGTAAGACTTTTACTGTTGCCAATGTTATTGCAGAGGCTAATCGACCGACGTTGATCATGGCACCCAACAAAACACTGGCGGCACAACTCTATGGCGAAATGAAAGAGTTCTTTCCGGACAATGCCGTAGAGTATTTTGTTTCGTACTATGACTATTACCAGCCGGAAGCATATGTTCCGACAACCGATACCTTTATAGAGAAAGATGCTTCGGTCAATGCCCATATCGAGCAAATGCGATTATCCGCGACCAAGGCGCTGATGGAACGACGCGACGTGATAATTATCGCTTCTGTGTCGGCGATTTATGGCCTTGGTGATCCGGACTCTTATCTTAAAATGATGTTGCATGTTCGCCGAGGCGATGTGCTGGATCAGCGTGACGTTTTACGTCGCCTGGCTGAACTGCAATATAAGCGTAATGATGTTGCTTTTGAGCGAGGAACATTCCGGGTTCGGGGAGAAGTGATTGATGTTTTTCCGGCAGAATCGGAGAAAGATGCCGTACGTATCGAACTATTTGACGAAGAGGTCGATTGTATCAGTGCCTTTGATCCGCTGACAGGTGCTGTATTGCAGCGTGATTTGCCTCGTTGTACGATTTATCCCAAGACCCACTATGTGACCCCTCGAGAACGAGTTCTTGAAGCTGTAGAGCAGATCAAGGTTGATCTTGACGTTCGTAAAAAAAACAGCTCATGGATAGCAGCAAGCTGGTGGAAGAGCAGCGAATATCTCAGCGAACTCAATTTGATATCGAAATGATGAATGAACTTGGGTTTTGCTCCGGTATCGAGAACTACTCGCGTTACCTAAGTGGCCGTGCTGAAGGCGAGCCACCCCCGACACTGTTTGACTACCTGCCGGCTGATGGTCTGCTGATTATCGATGAATCCCATGTCACCGTCTCGCAGATTGGGGCGATGTACCGCGGTGACCGATCTCGCAAGGAGAACCTTGTTGAATATGGTTTCCGGTTACCGTCGGCATTGGATAACCGTCCGCTCAAGTTCGAAGAGTTCGAGTCGCTAGCCCCGCAGACCCTGTATGTTTCAGCGACGCCGGGAAAGTATGAGATTGAGCAATCCGGAGGTGACATTGCCGAACAGGTTGTTCGACCTACTGGGTTGCTGGATCCCCAGCTTGAAGTGCGCCCTATCGCCACTCAGGTTGATGATCTGCTGTCTGAAATTAGGATCCGCGAGGCGAAAGGCGAGCGGGTACTGGTAACAACACTCACTAAGCGGATGGCAGAAGATCTGACCGAGTACCTTGGCGAGCATGGTGTCAGAGTGCGCTATTTGCACTCTGACATAGACACAGTCGAACGGGTTGAAATTATTCGCGATTTACGTCTTGGCGAGTTTGATGTCTTGGTCGGGATTAACTTATTGCGAGAAGGTTTGGATATGCCAGAGGTTTCTTTGGTCGCTATCTTGGATGCCGATAAGGAAGGGTTCCTTCGCTCTGAACGTTCGTTGATCCAGACTATCGGCCGTGCGGCACGAAACCTTGAAGGTCGGGCAATCTTGTATGCCGATAAGATTACAGGCTCAATGGAGCGGGCGATGAGCGAAACTAATCGCCGGCGGGAAAAGCAGCATGAGCATAATGAGAAACATGGTATCGTTCCTCAGGCGCTGAACAAGGCAGTATCCGATATCATGGAGCTGGGCCAGCCAGGTAAACGCAGTAAACCAAATAAGGCTGCACAGCTTCATCAAGTTGCCGAGCAAAAAGGAACTTACAGTACGATGTCGCCACAGCAGCTGGAAACTGAAATTCTGCAGCTTGAATCTGAAATGTATGATTTGGCGCAGAACCTCGAGTTTGAGAAAGCCGCTGAATTACGTGACAAGATACATACGATGCGAGAGCAGTTTATTGTAAATAGCTAAAGTTGCGAGGGCCTTGCATAGGCTCTTGGTATGGCTTTGTGTATAGTTTCTTGCCCTTTCTTTTTCTACCCGCAAAAAAAAAGCCAACCGATAATAGATTCGGTTGGCGTCATTGTTTTAGTGAAATAATTCCACAAACAACGTCAGTTGGCTAGGTTGACTCTCAGGAAAGAGTCAATTTAGTTAATGCAGGCATCGTGCCAACTTTTTTTTGCCGCGCCAAATTGCACTTTTTTTTGCGACACTTGCCGAGTAATTTGTCACCATTTTCTCTATCTATTGGTTTGTTATTTGCATTTTGCAAATCAATATGCGATTCATAATGAGAATATGGAAAAAAAATGAAATTAGTCATAACAGTTTTTTTTCTTTTGATTACAATTAGTTTAGGAAGAAAGGCTTTGGAGGGGCAATGGAAAGCAGGTCAATTCAACGACAAGTATTAATGGTAGAAGATACCGCCTCGGTAGCGGCCTTGTACAAATCTTACCTAAATCCCTTAGGTTTAATGGTCAATATTGTGGGGACAGGGACGGAAGCACTCAGCTTCGTCAAAGACATTACTCCAGACTTAATTTTACTTGATCTACGATTGCCGGATATGACTGGCATGGAAGTGCTGGAATCTGTTCGTCGTGATCACGGCAATATCCCTGTTGTGATTATGACTGCGCATGGCTCAATTGATGTTGCTGTTGAAGCGATGCGCCACGGTGCTCAGGACTTTTTGATCAAGCCATGTGAAGCGGACCGTTTACGGATCACCGTGAATAATGCACTGAAAGAAGAAAATAAAGCGCCGAAAGAACGTCAGAAGTCCAAGCAGGGCGGAGCACAGTATCAGGGCTTTATTGGTAATAGTTTACCGATGCAGGCGGTGTACCGGGTCATTGAGTCTGCTGCAGCTAGTAAAGCGACGGTGTTTATCACCGGTGAAAGTGGAACTGGTAAAGAGGTTTGTGCGGAGGCGGTTCATGCGGCAAGCCCACGAAATGATCAGCCTTTTGTTGCCCTGAACTGTGCGGCGATCCCAAAGGAGCTGATTGAAAGTGAATTGTTTGGTCATGTGAAAGGTGCATTTACTGGTGCATCGACGGAACGCCAGGGGGCTGTTGAGCTGGCGAACAAGGGAACGTTATTTCTGGATGAGCTTTGCGAAATGGATTTGGATTTGCAAAGTAAGTTACTTCGTTTTATCCAGACGGGAACATATCAAAAAGTAGGCTCATCCAAAACGAGTACAGTGGATGTGCGTTTCGTATGTGCAACTAACCGTAATCCATGGATTGAGGTTCAGGAAGGACGTTTCCGAGAAGATCTCTATTATCGCCTTCATGTCATCCCTGTCACATTACCACCGCTAAGGGATCGTGGTGAGGATGTAATTGAAATAGCACACGCCTTATTAGCATTGATGTCAGTAGAAGAGGGCAAGAATTTTAGTCGCTTCTCTCCTGAGGTTATCAATTTGTTCCAAAAGCATAGCTGGCAGGGAAATGTACGTGAGCTGCAGAATGTGATCCGTAATATTGTGGTACTGAATACGGGTGAAGAGGTCACGATGCAAATGGTGCCACCACCGATGACTGGTGGAGCTGGCGCAGAAATTGCACACTTTGTTCAGCTAACTGCTGAACCGCAGAAAAATGTGGACATTCGCGATGGGGTTTCTCACAACCATTCAGTTGATAAAACGCAAATTGAACCGTTGTGGATTGTTGAAAAACGAGCTATTCAGGCGGCCATTGATGCTTGTGAGGGGAATATTCCGCGTGCAGCAGGTCTATTGGAAGTCAGCCCATCGACGATATATAGAAAATTACAGGCCTGGCAGGAAGCGGCAGGTAGTAACAGGGAGATAAAGTAAATGGCAACGAGTATTAATGCATCTACAATCAAGCGCTTAGCTGAGGAAGTTGGTCAAGATACAGTAACATTGTTGCTGAACGTCTTCAGTGACGAGTTGGAGCAGTACTTACGTCAGTTATCTGATCAACCGTCGGTGAGTCAGGTTAGAGAAATCAGCCATGCGATTAAAAGCAGCGCGGCAAGCTTTGGAGCCGATGAATTAGCAGTAATGGCACAAGAGTGTGAATCCCGGATGAAGCAGGGACAGGATCAGTGGATGAATGACCATCTGCCTGAATTCAGACAGATGGTGCAGGGCATGGCGGTAGAATATAAGCAACTAGCAAGTAACGATGAGCTTATCAATCGCATGCTTTAATTTTTCGCGGTCATGGCGCCATTCGTGGTTGCTCGATGCTAAGTCTTCAATAATCTGACGATATCGAGGATCTAGTTCTGAACAGTGCTGGTCAGACAGGACGCCATCAACTTGGCGTCCTCCCATTGCTCTCTCACACCAATGCAGCATGACATCGAGAGACATCATACCTGCCGGTCCCTTTTCTTTGTCTAGGTTGGTAATAAAGATAATATTGGCACTACAGCCTTTTAGTGCTAACTCAATTTCTTTAAGTAGTAACGGTGGCATCACACTGGTTAAGAAGCTGCCTGGCCCGAGTAAGATTAAATCAGCATCCTCGATCGCGGTCACCGCTTCTTTTGTTGCCGGTACAGCTGGCTCAACATAAAGGCGCTGCGGAACTTCTTGTAATTCGTCGACGCTGGTTTCGCCACAAATCACTTCTCCGCTTTGTATCATGGCTGAAAGATCCGCTGGGTGCTCAGACATAGGGACAATATGAGTTTCAACCTTGAGCATGTCACGGATCAGGTTGATTGCCTCTAAAGGGCGGATAGAGAGGTTATCCAGCGCTTTTAGCATCAAGTTACCAAGATTATGGCCACTTAACTCACCATTACCACGAAATCGGTACTCAAAGATCATTGAGCCAACGGAAGGTTCTGTGATGAGCTGGTTGATACAGTTTCTAGTATCTCCCCAGGCAATTCCTCCCTGACAGGCTCGAATACGGCCAGTAGACCCCCCATTATCCGTCGTTGTGACAATGCCTGTGACTTGCGAACCGTGGTCTGAGACTGCCGATAGGATCCTACCAAGGCCATGACCGCCGCCGATGGCAACAATTTTAGCGTCAGAAATATTTGTTGTAGTCATAGCCGTAGTTGCATAAATCTGTTATCAAAATGGAAATGCCAGTTTATACAAATCACTATGATGATTTCAAATAACCCATAGCAAGATGGAGTATAAGTCACGCACGGTGTCAATGTTGCAATAAAAAGCCTCCCGTATTTAGAATACGAGAGGCAAAATACAAAACGACAGTATCTGGGATTTATTTAGCCATAACTAATGGGGTTTCTGCATGATACTCATTAAGTAATCGTAGGTATCTTGGCAGTTAGGCGTATTCAGCAGCGCTTGCTTTTCACAGGCAGGGACTGGCAATATCTCTAGCCAGCGCTGACAAAGCCAGCTCAGGTTATTGAATTCTTTTTTTTAGGTTAAGCTGGTTGAGCTCAGGATGTTTATTGAACATTTGCTTGAGCTTCTCGGCAAGAATGCGCTGATCGTTCCGTATTTTGACCTCGGGCCATTGTGGAATAACGTCATACTCCCCAGAGAAGACATTGTTATCGTCTTGCTCAAGAGAATTAATACGGAAATTCTCATGGGCATAGACCGTAACAATGAGTGAACCATCAAGAGCTGATGTATCAAAGTCTTCAACAGTTACCCGTGTTCCGATATGAAAGAAGTGATGGCCATGTTCGGCTTCATCAAACATACAGATACCAAAGCCACTATTAGAGGTCAGGGCAACCTTGAATGCGTCCATTTGCGGGCCGGGTGCGACACGGATCGGCATTCTTCCGCCGGGCAAAACATGGCGCTGTTGAAAAAGTAGCGGTATAGACTGTTTCATGATCGGCTCCAACTGTCGTTATTGGTGTCTTGTTATATAGACAATGCAATTGTGATGCCGGAAATTCATACCGCTATTTTGTCGTAGTACAGGGGTGGTAGATACTATGAAATGCAATTTTTTTTCATATTGCAAATACCACTGCAATTTGCAGCGTGCAATTTGCAAATCACTTCTGATTCGCTATGATTTTTAGTGCACTATCACTAGGTAGTAGCTCTAAATGACTTTGCTCATTGAAGTACCAGCCTTTAATGATCCCCTTCTCCATCATGTCGTTAAATCCATTAATAACTCGCACCGCTTGCTCATGGGCAAGTTTCGCATCCAGCCCTTCCTCTCGCTGTAAATAGAGTGCAATATCTTCAACTGTCGCAGATCGATAATATTGGACATAAATCCCCCACTTTTTATGAGAATTTTCGCTATCTTCCCTTTAGTAGTATTGTCGTGAATTCTTTCGAAAGGTAGAATGCAAAGCGTTTTTTTTAGAGATTTGTCAATAAGGCAAGTTCTCTGATACGTTATAATAATTAAGCCGCTGTACATGTCGCTTGGCGATAATTAATTGTGTACAGCTGCCATAACTCCGAGCTTTACTCACTAAGTTGCATCCTTTTTAGGGGTAATAGGTGAATAAAGCCAGTGACATGTTGTCACCAGGGTCGATAAAGAAATGCATCGGCCTCCCGTATTTGGAAAGGTGTTCCGTGGCGAATCAATTTGAAGATAATTTCCATCGTAAGTTCTATTACTTACGACTATCAGTTACTGACGTTTGTAATTTCAAATGTACGTACTGCTTGCCTGATGGCTACCAACCTGCTGAAAGGAAGAAGCCTTCTTTTCTGACGCTTGATGAAATTGAGCGCGTGACAGGGGCATTTGCTGACTGTGGTACGACAAAAGTACGTATTACAGGCGGCGAACCGAGCCTGCGCCGTGATTTCACCGATATTATTCGTACTGTGGCCTCCCAGCCGGGTATTAGCAAAGTGGCAACGACGACAAACGGTTATCGTATGGCGAAGCATGTCGGAGAATGGCGTGACGCTGGGTTGACTCATATTAATGTCAGTGTCGATAGCCTTGACCCGAAGATGTTTTATCAGATCACCGGTGAAAATATGTTTCATCAGGTGATGGCGGGTATCGACGCTGCGTTTGATGCTGGCTTTGAACAGGTTAAAATCAATACTGTTCTTTTAAAGGATCTTAATTCGCAGGAGTTACCTAAATTCCTTGATTGGATTAAGACTCGACCGATTCAGCTGCGTTTTATTGAGTTGATGCAAACGGGTGAAATGAACGACTTGTTCAATAATCATCACGTTTCCGGAGTGAGCATCCGTAACCACCTGATTGCCAATGGTTGGCTTCTAAAAATAAGAAGCAACAATGATGGTCCGGCCCAGGTATTTTGCCACCCAGATTATCAAGGTGAGATCGGTCTTATCATGCCTTATGAGAAAGACTTCTGCCAAAGCTGTAATCGTTTGCGAATTTCGGCCAATGGCAAACTTCACCTTTGCCTGTTCGGTGATCATGGTGTTGATTTACGTGATCTGCTGGAGGCCGACGAACAACGGACGGCGCTAATTGACCGTATTCAAAGTGGATTACAGCAAAAAGCTGTTGGCCACTTCCTTGATGACGGCAATTCCGGTATGACGCCTCACCTGGCTTCAATCGGCGGATAATGCTTGAATTTGATCAGCGCTTGCCGTTGGTCAAATCGTCTTACTTCTATCTATTAATACTTTCAGTTTGGGAATTACCGTAATGGGTCATGCAGAGACTGCGTTTGAGCCAGCACATGTGCTGTATTGACGGTGTCAGATACGCGCACCGAAAAGAATGATACCTCAGGGCACTACCTTGCAGAGTCACTTCAAGAAGCTGGCCATACGCTAGCGGATAAGAAAATTGTTATTGATGATGTTTACCAGATCCGGGCGATTGTTTCTCAGTGGATTGCCGATGAGAAAGTGCAGGCCGTACTGATAACAGGCGGAACAGGGTTTACATCACGCGATAATACTCCCGAGGCGCTGATCCCGCTATTTGATAAGCAGGTTGAAGGCTTTGGCGAGGTATTCCGGATGGTATCCTACCAAGAGATTGGCACTTCAACGATTCAATCACGGGCTGTTGCTGGAATGGCCAATAAAACTGTGATATTTGCAATGCCTGGTTCAACGGGTGCTTGCCGTACCGGATGGACAAAAATTATTAAAGAGCAGCTGGATGCCAGCCACCGCCCATGTAACTTTATGCCTCACCTAGGAAAATAAGACGATGACTCAATTTACACATATAAATGCTTCTGGTGAGGCCAATATGGTCGATGTCTCTGCTAAGGCAGAGACGGTTCGTGAAGCACGAGCAGAAGCGTTTGTGCATATGGCTCCGGAGACACTCTCGCTGATTGTTTCCGGTAATCATAATAAAGGTGATGTATTTGCGACGGCACGTATTGCCGGTATTCAGGCGGCGAAAAAAAACTTGGGATCTGATCCCGCTTTGTCACCCGCTACTACTCTCGAAGGTAGAAGTACAGCTGGAAGCCATCGAAGCTGAAAATATGGTGCGCATCGAGTCTTGCTGTAAGCTGGCTGGCAAAACAGGTGTCGAGATGGAAGCATTGACAGCTGCATCAGTAGCCGCTTTGACTATTTACGACATGTGCAAGGCTGTACAGAAAGATATGGTCATCGATCAAGTCCGCCTGCTTGAGAAAACAGGTGGTAAATCAGGTCATTTTAAGGTGAAAGCATGATTAATGTACTTTTCTTTGCTCAGGTAAAAGAGCTGGTCGGCGTTGATCGCCTTGAAGTAAAAGCAGAGTTTTCAACGGCTGAAACGCTACGAGCTCATCTTTGTGAACGTGGTGATAAGTGGCAGTTGGCGCTGGAGTCCGGTAAGTTGCTGGTGGCCGTTAATCAGACTATCTGCCGCTAGAGACTGCCATTAACGACGGTGATGAAATTGCCTTCTTCCCACCAGTGACCGGGGGTTAACAATGATTTCAGTACAGTTTGAAGATTTCTCTGTCGCAGAAGAATACGCCAAATTGGCGGAAGGTACTGATGCTGGTGCGGTGGTTACCTTCATAGGTAAGGTGCGTGACTTCAACCAAGGAGAGGCTGTTACAGGTCTCTCCCTTGAGCATTATCCGGGAATGACGGAAAAATCGTTGGAAGAAATTGTCGTGCAGGCTTGTGAACGTTGGCCATTGCTGCAAACTCGGGTCATTCACCGGGTTGGTGATTTGGATCTTGGCGATCAGATTGTTTTTGTCGGTGTGTCCAGTGCTCACCGTGGTGCTGCCTTTCAGGCATGCGAATTTATCATGGACTATTTGAAAACTCGCGCACCATTTTGGAAAAAAAAGAGCAGACGCCTGATGAATCACGTTGGGTTGACGCTCGTGAAACCGATAGCTCTGCTGCAGATCGCTGGAAAGAAGAGCAGTAACAGCGTTATCCTGATTGAAGTAGGGTAGAAGCAATTTTCTGCCCTGTTCTAATATGAGTATCCCATCATTTAAAGTTGCTCATCTCTCCCCCCTTTGCATAACCCCCCATTTTATCGTTGCTCCCTTTGTGCATAACTACCGTTTCTTCTTCTGAAGGGGAGCAGTCTAATTAGCATGATATCTAAACGGCTCTATCGTAAATGATTGCCAGTGTTTGCTTGTGTTGGGGTGAATAATCTTTCTCTAATATTCAGGTGTTCTTTCATTCTTCTGTGTGCTAATTTCAAATTGTAGGGATAAATAAGTATTATTAATGAATGATTATTGTATCCGTTGCGTGTTTGGAACAAAGGGGGATGTGGTTATGATCAGGAGCGATCGATTACTCTATGAAATGGCACCCGATGGCTTTGGCAGTCGGCAATGTGAACCTGGGAACAATGGCGGGAAAGAGTGCATGGTGTTTTACCCCAGTTTCCAGAGGAAGTCCTTGAGCAATGGGTATATCGTCATTGGAAGGGCGTGCTTTGTAATTGGGGGTGGCTAGACTTTCAGGCGATGTCCTTTTCGAAGGAAACTTGGAGCACCGAAGAGGTTATTAGCCAAATTAAAACGCCGCATGATGATCTGGTTAGTAAGTTCTCGTGCCGTATGAATAACCCGTTATTTCAACGAAGCTGGTTGGTTCAGAATATGCAGGAAAAAGGGTCTTGGCCTGTTGCACCGATTGTATTGCATTATGAAAGAGACTTGTATGCGACAAACGGGAGAATACTAAAAGCGCCATTTAATTTACTTGAAGGTCATCATCGTCTCGGTTATTTAAAGTCACTTGTAGAAAACGACAACTATGTAAAGGATGAGCATAATATATGGTTGGCTCGCATTTCACTTCATTAACGTCAAAAGTATACGCAATTAGAATATGGCGGCGTTCTATTATGGGACGCCGTTTTCTATTTTAAGTTATTTACCTTCTTGTCTCTACAAAATAATTAACAGTTTTGTCCTGATTTTGACTCTTATTTGGGTTTTTTTGAGGTTTTTAGTAAATAAAATGAAAAATAATTTATATTGTTTTTGCTTTTTTTTCATTCCATTTGGTTATTGATACAAAACACCAATTATTTCGTTAAAGATGAATTAAATTTCGTTAATTGGTGTTTTTTTTATAAATCTAACGAATACATATTCTCTGTGCAGGGTGATTGTTGTGGTTCAAGCTGCTGTCTCTGTGGTTGCTTATGGTGTTTTGTGGTGTTTTGTGGTGTTGCGGTGTTTATTTGTTGTTGATATGTTTCTTTTCGACTCAGGAAGGGTTGAAAAACACAACAAAATATTACAGGTAAGTATAATGAAAAAAAACACTATTAGCTGTAGCGGTTCCCGCCGTTATATTGAGTAACGCTGTTAGCGCAGTAGAACTTCTTAAAACAGATGAAGCAACGGTTGATTTTTACGGCCAGCTTCGTACTCAAATCGAGAAATATGAAGATAAAGATGTCACTTTAAATGCTGGTTCTTCTCGTGCTGGTGTTAAGGCTGATTATGCACTTACTGATACAGTGGATATATTTGGTAAAGTTGAATTTGGACTGAATTATAAATCTGACGGTTCTGACTATACAATGAAAAATCGTTTGCATTTTATTGGTCTAAATACCGATTTTGGTAAGGTTTCCATCGGTCGCCAGTGGATAGTATCGGATGACATATATGGTGCGGAATATTCGTACTTCTTTGGAGGAAACGGAATTCTTCATGCAACTTTGTCCAAAGCTCGTCATGATTCGTTGATCAAGTATAACTATGAAGGTGAAAGCTTCTTACTTGCAGCTAACTATGGTCTGGCAGAAGACGACAGCAATCAGGAATTAGCTGAGTTGTTCGTGTCTTCAAGTGCTGGAAATTTTAATTTCCATTTCGGTGGTGGTATTAACCGCGATAAGTCATTTAGTGTTGGAACTAAGGCTGTTACACCAAATCCGGCGATTCCGGAGTTTACCAAAGAAGAGAAAATCACAGCCGACATTGAAAATACATTTTTTTTGAAGGCACGCTTGAATATACGGTTGGACCGGTGCTGATTGGTTTCACTTATTATAATTCAGAATTAGCGAAAAAAAAGGCTCCAACGTAACAATCGATGGAGATGGCTTCAGCTTAGGTGCGACGTATAGCTGGGCAGACAATGCCACGGCTTATACAGGTGTTGGTTATGCCGCTCAGGAGTCCAACGCATTGGCTACGGACGGTGACGGAAAAACCTTTTATCTAGGCACTGACTACAACTTTAATAGCTGGTCACGTATTTATGTTGAATATGGCTATGAAGACGGTGATACGCTTGGTTACACCAACAAAGCGAGTGATAGTTTCGTAGGGGTTAAGTCAACGGACTCTGAAAGTAAGTTTGCTATTGGTGCTCGAGTTTACTGGTAAGCATTACATTTTCACTGCGTAATTTCTTTTGCCCGGCTTTCTGCCGGGCTTTTTCCTGTAACGGTAGTCATAGTTATCATCTTCATTTCTTCAAAGTAGTCAGGAAAGGGGGGAATTAATCAAATTTAGAGAGCTGCTGATAGCAACTACGCTCAGCCGAATTAAGTTCCATCATCACTGACTGGATGTCGACTTGTTGTTGCAGCAGGAGTTTTTGTCGGTGTTGTATTGCGTTTAACATTGCTTGAAGCTGTTTCTTGTTGCGCTTCTCTGCGTCGTAAAGGTGGAATAGCTCATGAATATCGGTAAGACTGAATCCTAACCGTTTCCCCCTTAATATCAGCTTCAAGCGTACTCGATCCTGGCGTGAAAAGACTCGAATTTTACCTTTTCGACTCGGTTTAAGTAGTCCTTGAGTTTCATAGAATCGAATGCTTCTGAGCGTTATTGCAAACTCTTGTGCTAGTTGCGAGATGGTATAAGTCTCTGCATTATCATAGGTGTCTTTGTTCATTGGTTATCTTTCCGTTCACTATCCTGGTTCAAGTCCCTAAACCTGCGAGTCGATCATTTCATACCATGCTGAAATTGACAAGTAGGCCTTACGGCTAGGGGGAGAGGTGGCGTTAAGGGTGTATTAGTGGATGAAAAGCAAGAAAATAGCCCCTTGGGGAAGGGGCTAGAATGGGGTATTTAAGCTGTTGTAGTAAGCTTATTTGCCACCGTTAGAGTCGCCTTTTGCTTTATGTGATGGTGGCACATAACCATGGCGAACACGGGAAGGGCTTGGGCGTGAGAAACAACCAGCAGGTCTCATATATCAACTCTCAAGGTAGAACGGAACGGGAACGGAATATTGAAACAAAAATCTCATAAGTCGCTGTGGTAATTTGTCTCAATAGTGATGATAGTAGCGTTATTGACCTGTTATAGGTACTTGAAAATTGTTAATAAAAGCCTTTGTGAAAAGTTAATCTATCAGTGTTTTTTTTATTCTCTTTCGTTATTAAGCATGTGCTACAGGCGTAGTTTTGGCTTTTGTGCCATATTTAAAATCCGGCCTGAAAATTTTCCAGCAGATTTTTTTTGGGAACTGGAATATTTATTCAATTAGAGATTTATTGCTAATAGCTGGCAGTCGATATCATTTATGTAAAATCTGATTGAATTTCTGTTATTGAGGTTAACAGCGGAGGGTTTCATGAAGCACAGACGCGTATCAAACCGACGAATCAAACAGATGCTGGGTGAGATTATTTACGACGATATGCATACCGAGTCGCATAATAGAGACAACGATCAGGCATTGATTGAAAAGAGTAAACAGTCGAATCGTGATATGACCCCAAATATCAATATAGACAGTGAAAATAAGTAAGTGTCAGTTCTTTCCGAAGCGCCCTGTTAGGGGCGTTTTTTTTATGTCTATACATCATGATTTTGCGAAAATGTTATTGACTATGCTGCCTTTTGTTACTTCGGTGAGTTTTTTTTATGCTGAATATTTATTCATTGCTGCAATTTTTAATGCAAAATTGGTATTTTTATGGCGTTTTTGGCGGATTTTTCTCTGTTGCAAGGTTTTTCTGATAGATTGAGCTGCAACAAAACAAGTAGCTGGTTGATTAAACTGCTTTCATGGTTCGTATTAAGCATAATATCACTTTTTGTAATGGAAATGTGGCAAATTGCTTCAATGCCTGATAAAGTTTTGACCAATTCTTCGGTTTGCTCTGTATTGTTGAGGATTAATAATGCAGACATTGCTGACATTTTATGCGCCAACCGAAGAACGTCATGGACGTATCGATAGAATGTATTGGAGTTAATGCATGTATAAGAACAAAATTACTCAGGCGCTATTATTAGGCGCGGGTATGACCGTAGCAGCGACCTCTTTCTCGGCTCTTGCGGCTGATGTACCGGCTGGCGTTAAGCTAGCAGCAAAACAAGAATTAGTTCGCGGTAACGGTACAGAAGTTGAGTCTCTTGATCCTCAGAAAGTTTCTGGTGTTCCAGAATCAAATGTACTTCGTGATCTGCTTGAAGGTCTTGTAAACCAAGATGGCAATGGTGCACTGGTAGGCGGTGTTGCTGAGTCGTGGGAAACGAAGGACAACAAAACGTGGATTTTCCATTTTAGAAAAGACGCTAAATGGTCTAATGGTGATCCAGTAGTAGCCGAAGATTTTGTCTACACTTGGCAACGTTTAGCCGATCCAAAAACAGGTTCTCCTTACGCCTCTTACCTTGAAATGACCACCATGGCGAATGCCAGTGACATTATTCTTGGTAAGAAAAGCCCTGATACCTTGGGTGTTGAGGCCGTTGATAAGCACACTCTTAAAGTTACCCTTGAAAAACCTGTCCCTTATTTTGCATCTATGACGGTGCACACTTCGCTCAAGCCTGTAAATAAGAAAGTTGTTGAAGCACTGGGTGATAAATGGACAAGCCCAGGTAACTACGTTGGTAACGGTGCTTATTCACTTGATAAGTGGGTTGTTAACGAGCGAATCGTGCTTGCTCGAAATGAAACGTACTGGGATAACGCTGATACCGTTCTGAACCAGGTTACTTACTTACCAATCGAGAATCAGGTTGCCGAAATGAATCGCTTCCTGGCGGGTGAGGTCGATGTGACTTATGAAATGCCGAACGAGCATTTCAAACGCTTGGTAAAAGAATACCCTGAAGACGTTAAAGTAACGCCTTATCTGTGTTCGTACTATTACGAATTTAATACAACCAGAGCGCCGTTTAACAACGAGGACGTTCGTAAAGCATTGTCCTATGCGATTGACCGTGATGTGATTGCCAAGTTTATTGTTGGTAAGGGCGAGACGCCAGCTTATAACTTCACGCCGCTAGCGACGAATGGACTGGATGTTGAGATGCCTCAGTACTCAACACTTTCGCAAAAAGAACGTGTTGCAAAGGCGAAAGAACTACTGGCCAAAGCCGGTTATGGTTCTGATAATCCTCTGAAGTTTGATCTGTTATATAACACTAGCGAAAACCACAAGAAAGTTGCAGTTGCAATTGCTTCAATGTGGAAAAAAAAGCATTGGGAGTCACGGCTGTTCTTGAGAACCAAGAGTGGAAGAGTTACCTAGACAGCAAGCGTCAAGGTGATTTTGATGTATCACGTGCTGGCTGGTGTGGTGACTACAATGAAGCATCAACGTTCCTAGCGATTCTTCGTGATGGCCATTCACAAAACTATCCTAAGTACGCAAGCAAGTCATATGATGCTCAGCTAGATAAAGCGTTAGCTGCTGCTTCTGATGCTGATCGTTCTGCTGCCTATAAGGGTGCTGAAGCACAGTTGGCAACAGACATGCCTATCATGCCTATCTATCACTATGTGAATGCGCGCCTGGTAAATCCTAAGCTAGGT
>LLEN01000112.1_pt1 | contig 17636 bp, 18 predicted proteins | sample 595881 | NCBI WGS metagenome assembly LLEN01 (sample SAMN02919314, study PRJNA255460) | bioreactor metagenome | biome: chemostat; feature: culture 2012_10.3; material: sediment; isolation source: day86 10degC chemostat 2012 inoculated with Wadden Sea sediment taken from... | place: Germany: Bremen ...
ATCATCAGAAACCATTTCTTATTTCCAATTTTTTATTTCGTGGGCAAACATCGTTTTATCTAATCCTGCTGGATTTATATAATCCTGAATTAGATATGTGTTTGAAACAGCGGCGAGGGCGAGCTCTTTAAACTGTGAATAATTGGTGAGTTTATTTCCGTTTTCAATCTTGCCTGTCGACGTGGCGAGTATTGTCGTATTACTGTCTACGATAATAGAAATAGAGCTGGAATATCAATGGATTTAACGACATCATTCAATAAATCGAGTTCGATATCACCTAATAAGATACCGTCGTTAACATTTTCACCAAAACTGACCATAAGCTTTTTTTTGTTGAGCTGTCTGCGTAGACATCAGTAAATACAACGCCTGAACGGCTATTGACTTGATTCCACCATGGACGCTGTCTAGGATCGTAGGAATCAGGATTTTTATAATCGACCCATTTCGTATCAGGTGTTGACTTGTAGGCAGTTCCGTCATCAAACCCAATCATCAAGTTGCTAAGATTAGCAATTGCTGCCCCATCAATCATACGCTGGATATGTCCGTCGGTATAATTATTCACTTTATATTTAGAGGCCAAATTATGTAAGCCTGAGATTTTTGTTTTATGAATCCTTCGATTGCTGAACTTTGGTCTCTCACCAAAGTTAATGTCGAGCGAGTCACCTCGTTAATTAATGCGTCTCTTTGATTGAGATAAGAAATATAGTTAGCGGCTCCAATTGACATTATTGTCCATAATGCGATTGAAACGATCAGTGAATTTTTAAATCCTAGACTCTTCATACAGCCTCATCTTTGATTTTTATATTATTATGTATTAACTTCACTTGGTTAATTAACTAAATTGTCAATAAATCGAATGAAATAGAATATATTATTTTTATGTGCTTAATTTTGGAGGGGCATAATACATAAAATGATTATGAGTTGAAATATATCTATGAATAATTTCTTCTTATTTCCCAAATGAAACTTAATTTTTCACTAATGTGTGTAATTTGTATTTGTTATGGTCAGAATTAACTGTTGTTAATTTGAGCTTTTGCTCTAGATTGCAGAGTAATATTTCAATAGACTTATATTTGTGGTTTTTACTTTTGATTATCGGGAGTGTTATTAACGCATTGTCAAAGGTTTGATAGTGGTTCAAATAAAAGGCTTGATATATAGCCTTAGTTTATATTTCGAAACAGAAATAATAGATTGATATGTCTATTGTTGAGTATTGGTTTGAGTGCTTAAAGTGCGGAGAGGGTAATCATGCCGCTGTGGCGAAACATATACCACAGCAGCAAATATAACTAACGCATGGATGGGTTAGATAAAGCGAATTTTAACCGCTTGGAGCTTGCTTGCTGAGTCATCCATGATGAACTCGACGAGGCTACCAGAAACGGTTGGCAGCTGCCATTGATATTGGCTGCATCAAAGCGGATGTCACCACCAAGATCGCAAGTAATTAGGCCTGTTTTTTTTCTTTAGTGTTGAAGCTACGGATAATACCAGTTTGTGAAATCATGTTGTTTTCCTTTTTTTTGCCCAAACAATGCTTTAGGAGCGTTATGTTTGTGGCTATCAAATTGAGTAGATAATTCAGTTCCGCTCACATTAAGTGGCGGTCGTTATCGTTTTAACTCATTGACCTTTATCTATTTACCGCTACGAGCTCACCCTACTCAATAGCGCATCACTGCATAGTCGATTGCAACGATACCAAAGCAAAGCTCTACCTGAACCGATTTGGAAAAGTTTGGCTGTTTGGTATACACGACGACAGTGGAAATAAATCATGCCTATGATCTTTTGGAGGTTCTTCTTTACAGCAGGCTTTGGCGAGAAGCTAGGAGTGTGAAGTGTTCTTCGAAAATCATTTTTCAGGTCTGAGTTGCAGACAGCAAAACACTAACTATAAATATGCTCGGTGTAAACACCTTTATTGCAAATAAATGTGACGCTGATCGTTAAATATTGCGAGGTTGGTCATAAATTGCTGATATGTATTGATTTGTTTGCTTTGGGTTGACTGTTGTCTTTTCATCTTTAACTTGAAACAATCACTATACTTCCCTTTCAGACCGGATGACCTCCAAGATTCTTGCTCAATTTTTTTTCGAACAACACCTATCAAAATACGTTATGGAGTGTGAGGAATGTCACACCTATTATGAATATCAACACGCAGACAGACTGCGAAAAACAATACACACAACAGCTCGAAAGTGAGGAAGTTATGAAAAAAAATCAATTGCAGCGATCATCCTAAGCACCGCTACTTTTTCTGGTGCAGCTCTGGCAGACTTTCAACATGATTTGACACTTGATGTTTCGCCACAAAAAGGTGGGGCTTGGGTAGTCGTTGAAAAAGCAGGCCAACCACAGGCCGGTGCAACAGTGTCTATCCAAGGTGATAAAAACCAATCTTACGTCACTGCCGATAACGGCCGTGTATTTATCTATACCGGAAGTGAATCAGCCCGTTCGGTAACGATTAATGCAACTGATGATGAAGCAACACTGCTTCGACCCAGCGCCTGATCCCGTCAAATCGCTCATAACCTAAGCTTTCTCTGGATAAAGTTTAAATGGATAGACACGACCATTAGACGGCCGCAATAAAGGGATTTTATTGCGGCTGTTTCGTTCATTGCAAACCTCTGACTATACTTATTGCAAGTAATAACCCGCCAAGAAGGATGACGTGATGAGCACAACCTGCTTGGTTACATCAGACATCACGCTCGTGTTGTCATCTTGGTACAATCAAGACTTCCGCCTGTCCCACGACTTTCCGTCTGCATAAGCCCGAATAACAATCTAAATAAGTATCTTGTTTTTTTTCGAATCTGTTATTGGCTCTCTACACCTGTAGAAAGCAGAGCATTACGGTAGCTTATGAGGCAATTTATATGAAACGTATTCCAGAGCCCTTTCGCATCAAAATGGTTGAATCTATCCGAATGACCAATGAGGATGATCGCCGTGAAGCCTTGCTCGAAGCGGGGTACAACCCGTTTATGTTAAAGAGTGAGGATGTCTATATCGACTTGCTGACTGACTCCGGTACCGGCGCGATGAGTGATGTGCAGTGGGCTGGCCTGATGATGGGGGATGAATCCTATGCCGGAAGCCGCAACTACTTTAATTTATGCGAGGCGGTACAGCATTTCTTTGGCTATAAACTGACCGTGCCTGCACACCAGGGCCGTGGTGCCGAGCAGATCTTGTTTCCGTGTTTAATAGAGCGGATGAAAACCGTGCGTGGCGGCGACAAGCCGGTGTTTATTTCCAACTACCACTTCGACACGACGGCAGGACACGTCGAACTCAATGGCGGCAAGGCTGTCAATGTATTGACCGAGAAAGCCTTTGATACCGATACCTATGAAGATTGGAAGGGAAACTTCGATCTCGACCAGCTCGAATCGACTATCAAGCATTACGGTTCGCACAATATTGCAGCCATTATTACCACGGTGACCTGTAATAGCTCTGGTGGTCAGCCGGTATCGATGGCCAATATGCGGGCCGTCTACGAACTAGCAAAGAAAAATGATATTCCGGTGGTAATTGACTCTGCCGTTATTGTGAGAATGCTTACTTTATCAAGCAGCGTGAGCCGGGTTACCAGAATAGCTCGATACTCGAGATCATTCGCGAGATGTATCAATATGGCGACATGCTGACGATGTCGGCGAAAAAGGATCCGATGGTCAATATTGGTGGCCTGTGCTGTATTCGCGATCATGAAGAGTTGTTTCAGGCCGTCCGGACTCGCTGTGTTCCGATGGAAGGTTTTGTGACGTATGGGGGGATGGCCGGACGTGATATGGAAGCGCTGGCGCGTGGGTTGTACGAAGGGGCAGATGAAGACTTCCTTCACTACCGGATCAGTCAGGTTGAGTATCTTGGTGAGCGCCTTCGTGAAGGTGGCGTGCCGATCCAGTATCCGACGGGTGGCCATGCTGTGTTTGTCGATGCCAAAAAGATCTTGCCGCATATTCCGCCGGAACAGTTTCCTGCCCATGCGTTGTGCAATGAGCTTTATCTTGAAGCGGGTGTCCGTGCGGTAGAAATTGGTTCACTGCTGCTGGGACGCGACCCGGAAACGGGCAAGCAGAAGGAAACCCCGCTGGAGCTGATGCGCTTGACGATCCCGCGCAGGGTCTACACCAACGATCACATGGATTATGTTGCCGATGCACTGATAGCTGTCTGCAAGCGTGCAGACGAAATCAAAGGGCTGATCTTTGAATATGAGCCGCCGGTATTGCGTCATTTTACGGCCAAACTCAAACCCGTTGAATGAGTGGCACCATAAAGGTGCACTTGTGATTTTTATTGCACCAATTAAGAGCGCGCCTTCCGGCGGGTAAGGTGCACTACAAGCAGATTTTACCTATGGTACGCGATGTAATGCACGATGCTCGTGCATCAATTGGCGGTGATATTTAATATAAAAACAGTGTGTTAGGTTGAGTTCTGAGTCGTCATTCCAAATTGGAACCCTAGAATGGGTCAAAACGGCACAAAATCTGCTACATCCATGTTGCAAACAAGATTAATCAACAAGGATGTGGGGACGTTTGTGGAAAACATCAACAGTGCTGTAGAAATATTGATCCAAAGCTCAAATACATTATTCATTTTGTTAGGGGCAATCATGGTTCTGGCCATGCATGCCGCTTTGCCTTTTTAGAAGTAGGAACGGTTAGACAGAAAAACCAAGTTAACGCTCTCGTTAAGATTATTGCTGACTTCGGTTTCTCTGCCATTGCCTATTTCTTTATCGGATACTGGGTGGCCTATGACATCACGTTCCTGTCCAGTGCCGAGCAATTGAGTGCCAATAGTGGCTATGAGCTGGTGAAGTTCTTCTTTTTGATGACTTTTGCTGCAGCAATTCCGGCAATTATTTCAGGTGGTATCGCTGAGCGCGCCCGTTTTTATCCTATGTTGGTAGGATCATTTTTTTTACGGTTGGTTTGGTTTATCCGTTTTTCGAAGGCTCATCTGGAACAGTAATTATGGTTTCCAAGATTGGCTGGCCGAGACATTTGGTGCCCCATTTCATGATTTTGCCGGATCCGTTGTGGTACACAGTGTCGGCGGCTGGATAGCCTTGGTTGTTGTCGCCATGCTGGGAATCCGAAATGGCCGTTATCGCGGTGGTCGCCTTATCGCATTCGCGCCGTCAAACATTCCATTATTGGCTCTGGGCGCGTGGATCCTGACTGTCGGTTGGTTTGGGTTTAATGTGATGTCGGCACAAACAATGGATGGCATCAGTGGCTTGGTGGCGGTGAATAGTTTGATGGCGATGGTTGGCGGGATCATTACAGCGCTCTTTGTCGGCAAGAATGACCCCGGCTTTATACACAATGGTCCGCTGGCGGGGTTGGTTGCCGTCTGTGCCGGTTCGGATTTGATGCACCCTGTTGGGGCGCTGGTTACTGGCGCGGTTGCGGGGGCATTGTTTGTTTGGTTATTTACCTATATCCAGAACAAACTCATGCTTGATGATGTATTGGGTGTATGGCCGCTGCACGGTGTTTGTGGTGCATGGGGCGGCATTGCAGCGGGTATTTTTGGCAGCGAGGCATTTGGCGGGCTAGGAGGCATTAGTCTGGCTAGCCAGTTCATCGGGACTATTGCTGGTATCGTGGTTGCCGTGGTGGGTTCCGCTATTGTCTACGGGATCATTAAGAAAACAGTCGGCTTACGTTTAACAGACGAAGAAGAATACAACGGCGCTGATTTGTCTATCCATAAAATTGGGGCGATTAACGAGGATTAACGGTTTTTCTACAAGCCAGTATCATACGATGCTGGCTTAGTCATTGTAATTTCCCTCCTATTTATCCTCTCCTCTTTGTTTCGCTAATTACCGAAGTAATCATACTAATCAATATCTTATTTGTTATGTCATTGTGTTTTTTTTATCGTGACGATAAAAAAAAGTTAGTTTGCCACCATGCGAGCAACAACCGACTATTCCAACAGGATGCACAGATTGTCTGTGCAGCGAGGGATATGGTTGATGAAAACAAGCAAATATTTTGAATTGATCGATAAACCTACGTTTTCTGATATTAACAAACCAACGACTGGCAATGGTCAAGCATTGGTTTGAACTTCGGGTAAGGTAACTTGGACATATAGTGACTGAGTCTGTTCATTGAAAAACATATAGGTGCCTTTTTATATAACAAAAAAAATCAAACAGACAAAGAACACAAAATGACAATATGGATTAGACTTAAATGACAAGTTTGCCACCCTAGTGGCAGTATTAATAATCTAAGAATAACCATGATTTATTAATATATTTCTGTAGATGAGGCTATAGAGCATGTTCAAAAGCTATGCAATTTTTACAGTTAGATATCCGTTGCTTCATGTATTTAACTTATTATTTATCAATTGCCTATTTTTATTTTGCTGTTATCAGCTGGTAGAGAATGAAAATATCAAATATGCACCTGGGTTCCTAGTTGTTTTGTTATTTGGTTTTATATTTGCCAAGGCTGCAGACTATAGGACAAAGTATTTAACTCTCGATAAATAATAGTTGAAACTGATTATAATAAATTCATAAACTTGGTACTTATTTCTTATGTTTTTACGTTCACTCCCTCCAAATAGGCTTATTCTCGACGTAACTATGTTGCCCTTGCCGTTTATCCCGTAGAATTACTGGCCATTGCGATTGTGACAGTAGAGAGCACGATGAAGATTGATCTATCCAAGATGGTAACGGAAAGCCGTAACACAGCCAGTCAGCACATTGATACCTTGTCGACGTTGGAGATGTTAAAAGTCATCAACGATGAAGACAAAAAAAAGTGGCATTGGCCGTTGAGCAGGCATTGCCGGAGATTGCACAGGCTGTAGATGCTATTGCAGTGGCTTTTCGGCAGGGCGGACGATTGATCTACTCTGGTGCGGGTACGTCCGGTAGGTTAGGTATTCTTGATGCCAGTGAGTGCCCGCCAACATATGGGAGCAAGCCCGAGCAGGTTGTGGGCTTGATCGCTGGCGGACATCAGGCCATTCTCAAAGCGGTCGAAAATGCCGAAGATAACCATACACTTGGAGTTGATGATCTAAAAGCGCTCAATTTTAACCAGCACGATATATTGGTTGGTATTGCAGCCAGCGGGCGCACACCGTATGTACTGGGTGCAATGAGCTATGCCAAATCTGTTGGGGCAACTGTTGCCTGCATCAGCTGTAATCCGCAGAGTGCAATGACAGAGGCGGCGGACATCTCTATCACCCCGGTAGTCGGCCCCGAAGTCGTGACGGGCTCGTCGCGGATGAAAGCGGGTACGGCACAGAAGCTGGTGCTTAACATGCTTACCACAGGGGCTATGATACTAACTGGCAAGGTGTACGGCAACTTGATGGTTGACGTGGAAGCGACCAATGCCAAGCTGGTGGAGCGGCAGAAAAACATTGTGGTTGCAGCAACCGAATGTAGCTGTGAAGATGCCGAATCGGCCTTGGCTGCCTGTTACGGCCACTGCAAGACGGCAATCGTCATGATATTGGCAAACCTTACAGCTGATGAAGCTCGGACCCTTTTAAACCAAAATCAAGGCTTTATTCGCAAGGCAACCAGCGCAGCGAAAAGCTGAGTTTTCCTCCTGGGCAATACAGGGCAGGATTCTATTTTGCGTTTTTTTTGCAAATGAAGCCTGCCCTGTTTTGCTTTTAGCGTTTGAATGCGCCTTAGCTCTTAAGAACGAAACTCCACATCCGTTTTCGGAATACAGCAGCACGCCAGTACTTTACCGTCTTCCTTTTCACCCGGCAGCAGCGCTGGAACGTCCGGTTGCTCGACCTCGCCAGATTCTAGCGTTACCTTGCATGCGCCACAGAAACCGGCACGGCAGCTGTTTGACACGGAAAGTCCGGCATTTTCTGCCTGCTCAAGCAATGTTTGTTGGTTGTCTCCCTGAAACAGGTTGCCATCGAGGCTGATAGTGACAGCTTTGCTTGCTTCGACATTGCCTCTAGCAGGGCCGAAGGCTTCCTGATGGTAGTTCGATTCATCCACCCCAGCTTCGGTTAGCAGGTGCTTGGCATCACTCATGAAGGTGTCTGGCCCGCATACAAAGACCTGACGCTCCGTCAGGGTCGGAATGTGCTGAAGGTGCGACTCCGAGAGGCGGCCGGTGAGGCCTTTCCAGTTCTCATCCGGACGGCTAAGGGCTATGTGTACCGTTAGTTGCGGATATTGCTCGGCCAGTGCATCAAGCTCTTGCTGGTAGGGGATGTCTGTCTGGCTGCGACACTGGTGATAAAACACCACATCGTGTACTTGATCATGATCGGCAAGGTATCTCAGCATAGATAGCATCGGTGTAATGCCGCTGCCAGCCGATAGCAGCAATAACTTGTCTGTGTGCAAGCCGAGATGGAAGCTGCCGTCCGGTTTTTCGGCAACCAAGGTATCACCGACCATCAAGTGGTCATGGAGCCAGTTGGAGACGCGTCCGTCATCAATGCGCTTGACCGAAATTGCGTACTTCCCTGGCCGCGAAGGGCTTGAAGAGAGCGTATAGCGGCGGGCAACAAATTCACCTTTGATCTCTACCTGAAGCGGCAGATGCTGACCGGGCTGATAGGTGGGTAGCGCTTGCTGCTTGGTCGGTTCCAGCCAGAACGTGCAAAAATCGCGGGCAATGTCTTCACGTTTGACACAAGTAAGCGTTAGGTTGAGTTCACTGTTGTCGGGATATTCTTCTCTGTGCTTGAATTCCAGTACTTCAACGGTATCGCCGGCCTTGATCACGCCTTCGTTCAGGGCAACTAGGTTTTGACCGAAATAAACATCGCCCGATGCATCAGAGCGGAATTTTGACAGCGTAGCCAGAGGTTCTTTCATTTCATTGAAGTGGCCGGTTTTCGGGTCGACAGTAGTAAGAATACAGCGCGCACAGGTTTAACTGCTTCAAATTCGACTTCGCCAATCCGAATACGCTTCCAGCTGTCTTCGGCAAAGGCATCGGTGCTGGCAATAACCAGATTGGTACGGAACTGATCCATAGTATGGCGTTGCGAGCTGCGGTCATTCAGGGCCTCGAGTGAGGCTTCGCTTATTACCAATAGTGGGTAGCCATCGGCAAAGCTGACATTTTGCTGGATCTTAGGGCGTACTCGGTTGGACTGGTCGCCAGTGTAGAGCAGACAAACCGGTTCTCCGGTGATATGACTGAACCAGGCATCGGCTTTTGAGAGGGTGGTATAAGCACTGAAGGTGTCATTCCATACCTGGGCACTGGCCTTGTTCATCGTAAAGTCGGCATATTTCAGCACCAATGGCGTCATATCCGGAAAGGTCAGTGTCAGGCCGTGGGGTTGCAGTGTTGCAGTGACTTTCACCAGCTCCGGGTATTTGCGTGCAGTAAGCATACTGCCGTCTTTTTTTTGGCGACCATAAACCGCCGGTCAAAGCATAGCCCCTGCTTTTCTACCCAGGCCTGCGATTGGCTTAGCCTCCGATGGATTTGACGGGAAATACATTTATTTGCGAAAGTGTGGGTGCTGGCGAAAGATCCGGTGATCCGGTAGTTACTGACTTGCTCACGATAACTGTCCTTGATGCTTTTATTGTTGATATGCACTAGATCGGTATTTTAACAGAGCGAAATGATGAGCGTTACTGCAAACCGTGAATTTTGAGATTGAGCTGGTTGACTTACGTAGCTTGCAACAATTTAACCTTTGAAAGAGGTTTTTTTTATATGCTAGGTTAAATACATTGGGATTGGTTTGAGCTAGTTATTGTTGGATATTCGTATGGTCTAGTTCTGCTGGATGTTAATTTAATAACTAATAATACATATTTGATAATATATCATTGATAGATTATCATATTAACCCACCTGGGTGAAAGTTTTGATCTAAAGTATATAAAAGTGTTCTATTGATTCTTAATAAAGAAAAAGCAGATAATCACTTGCATATGACGTTCAGGCGAAAAGAGTTGTTGCTGTAGTTAATGGGCTTACTTTCATAAGATGGTCGCCAGAGTACAAGGTGTGACGTTAATGGATACGTCATTTAATATCACCAATAACGAAACAAACGATGCAGATGTTGTAATGTTGTATAGGATAAATAGCCAACATCAATACTAATATTCAATGCATAGTTAATATTGATATAGTATTTTAAATCAACTTTTTAAGATTAATATCGTCATTAGCAGTTCTTTTCAGTATGCATTCTATTATTTATCATATAAAATATGTTCCTTTATACTAATTCGAACAGAAAATATACGGAGTTACATCAAAAGTGTTAATTACGCCGCCTTAGTTATCCCCTTCTCTTTCATGGTCACATGAGCTGTAGGCATCGCGCCTATATAATTTCACGTCAAAGTAATGCACCTATCTATTGCTATCCTTGGTAAGGCTTGTTGCACCTTAAAAAGAGAGTTTCAATGTTTAATATTCTAAAAGAAGACTGGTTGTCCAACGTAAAAGGAGATCTGCTATCCGGTATTGTTGTTGCACTCGCACTTATTCCTGAAGCTATCGCATTCTCAATAATTGCTGGTGTTGATCCAAAGGTTGGGCTTTATGCTTCATTTTGTATTTGTGCAGTCACAGCATTCACAGGCGCAAGGGCCGGAATGATTTCAGGTGCCACGGGGGCAATGGCGTTATTGATGGTAACGTTGGTAAATGATTACGGGCTTGAATACCTGCTGGCAGCATCTCTGCTTACTGGTGTTATTCAATTAGCGATTGGTTATCTGAAACTTGGTAACCTAATGCGGTTTGTTTTCACGCTCAGTTGTTACTGGATTTGTTAATGCTTTAGCTATCCTCATTTTTATAGCACAGCTACCCGAATTAACTAATGTAACGTGGCATGTGTACGCACTGACATTGGGTGGTTTGGCTATTATCTATCTGTTTCCATATATCCCAACGCTTGGCAAAATTCTGCCGTCGCCGCTTGTATGTATTATCACGTTAACCGCAATTTGTATTGGTTTCGGTATTGATGTCAGAACGGTGGGCGATATGGGCGAGCTTCCTGATTCATTGCCAATTTTTTTTATGGCCTGACGTTCCATTCACATTAGAAACCTTCAGAGTTATTCTTCCCTATTCTCTTGCTCTCGCGACTGTTGGTGTTCTTGAGTCACTGATGACAGCAACTATTGTTGATGATCTTACTGATTCAGAGAGTGGCAAAAACCAAGAATGCAAAGGGCAGGGCATTGCCAATATTGCAGCTTCCCTATTGGGCGGTATGGCAGGTTGCGCAATGATTGGTCAGTCTATCATTAATATTAAATCAGGCGGGTTGAGTCGTTTATCAACGCTTGCTGCAGGCGTATTTCTTTTAATTATGGTGGTGTTCTTGGATGAATGGTTGAAACTCATTCCAATGGCAGCATTAGTAGCGGTTATGGTAATGGTGTCCATAGGCACATTTTCCTGGCGTTCACTTATCGAGATTAAGCACCATTCGCTATCAACCAATATTGTGATGATTGCAACCGTGGTCGCTGTCGTATTCACCCATAACCTTGCAATTGGGGTGGTTACTGGTGTTGTTCTAGCATCACTATTTTATACAAACAATAGTCGCTCAATTATGGACATCGAAGAGAGGTGATTAAGTACGGTCATCACATCACGCACAAAGTTCATGGGCAAGTGTTTTTTTTGCATCGGCAGATCAGTTCACTGAAATGTTTAATTTCGATGATGTGACCAGCTACATAACCATTGATTTAACAGATGCACACTTTTGGGATATTACTGCTGTTGCAGCACTGGATAAGGTGATTATGAAATTTAGAAAGAAAGGCGCATTTGTTGAGATTATCGGAATGAACGAAGCCAGTTCGACGATTATTGGCAAATTTGCAATTTACGACAAGCCAGAAAAATTGGCTAAGGCAACCGTTGGACACTGATTATTTGTATGCTAGATAAACACAATTAAAATTTCAGTGTTAGCGACTAAAGCCCACTGCTGTGGGCTTTTTATATCACGTGCTATGAGCGTTAAGCTTCTTTATTCAACAGGAACAGGTTGCTTGGGTTAATTGTCAAATATGCATGATCGGACAGATTGGCATCGAACTGCGAGGAGTTAAGCTGTAGCAATAGCTCCTGCTCATGCCAGCGCACCGAGACTTCATACATCGAGCCCATGTACACCACACTTTCAACGATACATTGCTGGCAAGGTTCGCCCTCGTGGGCCAGCAAGATTGCCTCAGGACGGACGCCAACCTTATAGCTACCCGGTGCCTTGCCGTCTACAACGTTCGGATCGGCTGGAATTCGGTAGCCATTGATTTCGATGTACTGGCCGTCATAACTGCCCGAGAAAATGTTGGCATCACCCATGAAGTTCGCCATAAACATCGAGGCAGGGGTCTTATAAAGATCATCCGGTGAGCCTTGCTGCATGATTTCACCGTCTTTCATTACGATGACGGTATCAGAGACTGCAAAGGCCTCAGTCTGATCATGGGTGACATACAGCGAGGTAATGTTGAATTTCTGCTGTAGTTCACGGATGGTTTCCCGCATGTTGCGGCGTAAGTTGGCATCTAGGTTACTCAGAGGTTCGTCAAACAGCAGTACCTTGGGTTTGAGCACAAGTGCACGGGCCAGTGCCACACGCTGCTGCTGGCCACCGGAGATTTGATCAACAAAGCGCTCGCCGAAGCCTTCCAAATCGACCAGTTTTAGTGCCTCGTCGACCCGTTGCTTGATCTCGGCTGCAGGCAATTTGAGCATCTTCAGACCGTAGCCGACATTGTCGTGCAGTGACATGTGCGGAAACAGCGCATAGGATTGGAATACCATACAGATGTCACGTTGCTGAATAGAGGTGTTGGTAACATCCTCACCATCGATAAAAATCTGGCCGCTGGTCGGCTTTTCCAAGCCGGCAACCAAACGAAGTACCGTAGTTTTACCACAGCCGGAAGGGCCGAGCAGGGTCACGAGGCTGCCTTTTTTTTGATCTCCAAATCAAGGTTGCCAATTACCGTATTGTTACCAAAGCGTTTGCAGATATTTTTAAGAACTACAAAGTTGTCGTTTGCCATTAGAATTATCTCCAATCGTTATTCTTGGTTGTTGGCTTTTGAGCGTGAGACACGGGCTTCGCCGACGAGGTAGTCGAACGTTAAAATGATGCCGAGCATGACGAAAATCAGAATCGAACCATAGGCGATGGCAATACCATATTCGCCGTCTTCGACTCGGTTAAGGATGTACGAGGTCGCTACGCGGGTCTCCGGGGTAACCAGGAAGATGATCGCACTGACGGTGGTCATAGCGCGGACAAAGCTGTAGATCAGCGTCGACAGGATGGCCGGGCGTAACAGCGGGATCAATATATGGGTTATGGTCTTGAATGAGTTGGCACGCAAGCTGAGCGAGGCTTCGTCCAACGATTTGTCCAATTGTCCTAAGCCCGCGACTCCGGCACGAATACCGACGGGTACGTTACGCATCACCATCGAGATCACCACGATAGCAGCAGTCCCTGTCAGATAGACTGGTGCATCGTTGAACGCCAGGATATAAGACACACCGGCAACGGTTCCCGGTACGGCAAAACAGAGCATGGTGGAAAACTCGATGACTTTCTTGCCATAGAATTGCTGACGAACCACGATGTAGCAATTAGCAGGCCGAACAGTGCTGTGATTGGTGCCGCGATACCGGCGTAGGTCATTGTGGTGATCAGTGACGGCCACGCACCTTCGCCCATTCCCATGCCGAACAGATTGATGTAGTTATCGAGTGTTAGGCTGTAATCGACACCCCAGTTGACGGTGAAGCTACCGTAAACGATGCTGCCGTACAGTAGGACATTGAATGCCATCCAGAAATACAGGGTGCCGGTCACGCCGTGCTTCAGTGATGTCGGCAGTGGCTGGACATCGCCACGATACGACTTGCCAGAAATGGTGACGTAGGAGCGTTTACCGATCCACACATATTGGATCACGAAGATAGCCAGCGAGAACAACAGCAGTACAGCGCCCAGGGTACTGGCAGAGGCATAATCCAGCTGCGCCCCGGCAATGTAGAAGTAGATCTGGGTTGCCAGAACATCAAAGCTGCCACCGAGTACCAACGGGTTACTGAAATCGGCCAGTGACTGGACAAAGATGATCAAGAAAGAGTTGGCCAGTGCCGGTTTAAGCAGCGGCATAACGATCTTGAAGAAGGTCTGGTAGCGGTTGGCACGCAGAGTATAGGATGCTTCTTCCAGCGATGGATGTAGCGATTTCATTGCTCCGTCGAGGATCATGAATGACATCGGCGCAAAAGCCAGTACCTGAGCCATCCAGATACCGGTGAATCCGTACAGCCAGTTGGTTTGCTGCAGACCGAACCAGTCGGCCATCAGCTCGGTGATATACCCCGAGCGACCCAGCATTAGGGTAACCCCGAGGCCGACGACAAACGGTGGTGTAACAATAGGCAGGATAGAGAAAATACGGGCGATGAAGGCCGAACGCTTGGCTATTCGGGTCGTATAAATGGCGAAGACAAGGCCGAAGAAGGTTGCCGTGATCCCGACCGACGTACCGAGGGTAATCGAGTTAAGGATTATTTGGATGATCTGCGAGCGGGACAGAATTTCGAGAAACTGCCACATCACAAAGTTGCCCATGTCATCTTTGAACATAGGAACAAAAAATGGCGATGCTCGGGTAGATGATAAATACAGAGATCAGCGAAACAATGCTGACAAGCGCGCCGATAACAAAGACATCACCGCCAAGGTACTCCAATCGTGCGAGTGCCAAGGTGAGTACGCAGCCTAGTGCAATGAACAGGACGATGCTGGCATAGCCCAGACCTTGTTCGGTATACCATGACGAAAGCAGGGCAAACAGCATACAGAAGCTGGCATAACCGATATCGAAGTGATGGCGTTTTTTTTGGCGTATTTATTCTGTGCCTTGAACGGGCGGATCAACAACGCCAACGGCAGGGTGAACCACAGCCATGATATATTCATGCTGCTCCAGCCCATGGCATCTTTGAACTCCTGCGAGGTAGAATCAAAAACCCCGTAATCCAGAGCGAAGGATGGCAGTAACACGAAAGCCCCGACTAGCGCGATGATCCAGTAAAAGACCGGGTCGCGCTGTTCCGAACTTTGGAGCTGCCTTGACGGGATGTCAGCTGCTAAGTCATTCATTGTTTAGTACCAATTTTGTTGTTTGATTTTATTTATATCGCAGTTATTTTCGTAATATATGTTGCAGTGCTTGTCGTAAAATAAGTCGCACTTTGCTGATTTCCGGGCGCAAAAAGCCCCAAGAAACCATCTTGTTATTGAGCTGGTAGTAAATGAGCAGCAGGGATGTGCTGCTCATGGTTAGGTGTGGTCGGGGATTACTCGCCCATCTTGACGACGTTAACCCATTTGTTGATTAAACGCTTACGCTCGTCGGAAGAACCATAGGTTTCCATATCGTAGTTGATAAGAGAAAGTTTCTTCGGATCCAGAGCATTAGGAGATTGCTCGGCCTGAGTATTAGTTAGGATCTGGAATGACTTGCCTTTTTGCCATGCCAGCTGCTGGCCTTCTTTAGATAGTACCCAGTCAACGAATAGCTTGGCGTTATCCATGTTACGAGCACCCTTGATGATGCTGACACCACCAATTTCATAGCCTGTACCTTCACATGGGGAAATTAGCTCAAGTGGTGCGCCTTTTGACTGCTCCAGAGAGTAATCGTGAAGGAAACCGATACCAATGGCGATTTCGCCGCGGGCAGAGTTGCGCGACGGAGTTACGCCGGATTTGGTGTACTGGGAAATATTCTTATCAAGCTTCTTGAAGTAATCGAATGCCTTGTCTTCGTCCCATAGCTGGATGAAAGTCGCCAGTGCGGTATACGCTGTACCCGAGCTTTGTGGATCGGCTATCTGGATTTCTTCTTTGTATTCCGGCTTGGTCAGGTCGTTCCAGCAGCGTGGGATCTCTAGGCCTTTCTCGGCAAGACGCTCTTTGTTGACACCAAAACCAAGAATACCCATGTAGACAGCAGAGGAGTAGTTGCCTTTACGCTTGGCGGGATCTTTGAAGTCGGCCATGATGTTTTCTAGCTGAGGCGACTTGTAAGCGTGAAGCAGGTTCATTTCACCGGCTTGAGATTGTGGGTCGAGCGTACCGCCGTACCAGACATCGGCACGTGGGTTTTTCTTCTCGGCTTCAATCTTCGCCAGCGTACTGCCTGAACCGTTACGTACGAATGAAGTTTTTACGTCGTATTTATCAGAAAAAGCTTTGGTTTCCGCTTCGCACATTGCGTTGGTAGCGCTGCAATAAACGACTAGGCGACCGTCAGCCATGACCTGGGGAGCAGCCATTGCCGAACCAAGGATGCAGGCTGCAAGCAAGCTGCGTTTAGTATTTGCTTTCATTATTGTTTCCTCTGCTTTTGTTATAGTCTCAATGCCAGAGATCGTAGGTAGGATGCATTGAGCTGATTACCGCAACCCTGCGGTAAATTTGTATTCGTCAGCAGATCTGCAATAACAAAAGGGGAGAGCCCGAATGCTAGTTTGTTGTTGCTACAGAGCGCTGTTGTGCTTTGACAAAAGGCAAGATCAGCAGGCCGATAGAAGCCGCAGCCAAGGTAATGACACTGAAGAAGCCTTCCCAGCTAAATTGTTCAATAATCAGTGATACCGGATAACTGGCCAGTGCAGCCCCGAGGTAGCCAAACAAGCCGACAAACCCGGTAGCCGTGCCCGCAACATCTTTGTGCGAACACTCGGCTGCTGCCATTCCGATCATCATCTGTGGGCCGAAGACAAAAAAAAGCCGATGGCAAAGAAACATCCCGACAGCACGGCAAAGCTGTCCATCGGGGTTAGCCATAGTGCGGCCACAGAAATAAATATCCCCAGCGAAAAAAAATCAGGTTCATCGGTGCCCGGTTACCGTGGAAGAAGCGGTCAGATCCCCAGCCGCCGAACAGTGATCCCAAAAAGCCACCAACTTCAAACATTGATACCGCGGTGTTGGCCGTCAGCAGGTCAAAACCATGACGCTCGGTCAGGTACAGGTTGCCCCAGTCATTGATGGCTATCCGTACTACATATACCAGCAGGTATGAGCTGCACAGTAGCCAGATGTATTTGTTGCCGATCACGTAGGTGGTCAGGATTTGCTTAAATGACAATCCCAGTCCTTCGCGCTCTTGCTGTAGCTCAAGCTCGTCGTTGCGCCATTGGCCTACCGTCGGCAGGCCCATGGTGGTTGGCTTGTCCCGCATGTTAAAGCACAGCATCAGGCCAACAGCGATCCCGACGGTACCGGGAATAATAAAGCCGTAGCGCCAGCCCCAGGCAACGGTGGCAAAGCCAATGATCAGTGGCACCATTGCGCCACCCAAATTGTGGCAGGTGTTCCAGATTGACCACCAGAAACCACGCTCTGAACGTGAATACCAGGTGGTGAGCAGCTTGGCACATGGCGGCCAGCCCCAGCCTGAAAGAAGGCATTGCATGTCCACAATATGGCGAACATGGTCAGGGACGAACTCAGTCCGAAACAGATGTTGATGATGCCTGTTGCTATCAAGCCCAGCCCCATGA